>Ga0187217_1000850_pt1 | contig 12571 bp, 21 predicted proteins | sample 15SPOviralmetaG_FD_130165 | JGI IMG/M metagenome (GOLD analysis project Ga0187217, IMG submission 130165) | Marine viral communities from the oligotrophic San Pedro Time Series (SPOT) site, San Pedro Channel, CA, USA - 15 SPOT_SRF_2010-09-15... | ecosystem: Environmental > Aquatic > Marine >... | reverse complement strand
GAACACCTTTATCTCTCCTTCCTGATAGGGTTGGATGGTCCATGATACCTGTTAGTGATACACCTAGTAACGCTTCCTCTTCTGTGTTCTTCTGCCATATCTTACGAAGGTAACGGAAGTCAGTTAAGGTAGCCTGTAAAGTTCCAAGGATAGACGCAACACGTACTTTTCGTTTAAGGTCTGACAACGTATCGGTTGACCTGACAACAACTTCCGATAGATTGCAGAATTGGTTAGGTCGTAGGATGATCTCGCTACATGGATTAGTTCCAAAATCATAGGTAGCATCTCGTCGCTCGTTCTTTGCAGCTTGCTTTTGACTTGCGACTCTAGAGAACATACCTCGCTCTCCTGATCGGGACTCGTATAAACTTTTCCACTCATTTAGGAATGCCTCAAAGTCTGGCTTCTCAGTATAACACGCACTGTTGTTGGCTAGTCCTCGTTGAGGATTGTCTTGCCACCACTGTCCTGACTTGCATCGTCTGAGTCTATCGTCAGTGAGGTTACTGAGACTGATGAGAGCGGACCTTCTAACTCCTCCGACGACAACGATTTGTGCAATCTTACAGCAGATATCGTGACACTCGATGGAGGAAAGCTTACGTCCAGCAGCCTCCCTAAAGATTTCAGTGGTAAATTTAAAGAGGTCAACAAGAGGATCCGGACCAGACGCTCTACCTCCAAAGGTTTTAAGGGCTGACCCCGCAAGTCGTACTCCACTGATGTCCCATTTTGGAAGCTGACCTGAATAGAGCAAGCTGATAAGTTCTCGATATGCTTTAGCCCATCCAATTTTGCTGTCAGCGACGTGTATAACGGTATCGGTGTCATGAAATTCCTCTGCTACTTCTGGTAGTTTAGATACGTACTGTCGTTCAACAGAGAAGCCTACGCCTGTACCGCACATAAGAACGTACATCATCTCGTCAAACGCTTTAGGGTGGTCAATAGGTAGGTAGCTACAGTTGAAGCCAGCTACGTTGTCACGGTCTAACGCTTCTCCAGCAGTCATCAACGCTCTCATGCTAGGCATAACATCTAGTTCATGAATACAGTGAAAGATCTCTGCTTGATCGAACTCGTTTAGTTCTACACGGTCTACCCAGTAGTCTAGGTATCTGTTTACTGTTTCTTCCCAAGTCTCACGACGTTGCTCCTCTGGTAGGTAACGAGCGTAGCGGGACTTATGAATGTATTGTTGATAGGCATCCATCAAGATTGTACCTCTCTGTCAATTAGTAGTTGTATGTAATGCATGGCCTTGCGTAGATCCTCGAGGCCGTTCTTGTCACGCCATCGGGTAATGTACTTTACCACGTTAGCCTCACACCAATCAAGGTTATTGTCAATAATAAAGTCAATAGGTTGAATGTTATAACGTGAGTAATGGTTTCCGCCCACTTGTCTTTTACGTGCATTGTCCCACTCCTGCGGTAATGCGTTGTCAATACTCATCCGTACTTTCTCCTAAGATAATTCATACTTACAGGTAGCTCATCAAACGATCCGTCGTTTACCTCATTGAGCGTCCATATTCCAGACCAGCTACCGTTTGTTTGCGGGTTTAAGTAGTCCTCATCGTGGTTGTAATAGATACCAGCGAACAATCCAGTGATGTTACTACCGTCTGCTTTACGTGCGTAGGCTATGTCTCTGTCTTGGACATGCCCCATGATGCATGACATGAACTTCTTTTGCAGCATGAGCTTTGCACAGGTGACTGGTCTGCCCATGACACCGCTGGTGAAGTAGTGGCAGTAGGCGATACCGTCGATGATGATTGGCTGTAAGAAAGGCACAACTTCCCACCCAAACTCTTCCAACTTGAAGTCATCATAACTCATCAATCCTTCTAGCTTTGCGTCAGCTTCAATGGCCCGTTCAATACGTTGCTCGTGGTTGCCTAACAGGAATACCATCCGTGGTGCCCAAGTCTTCTTTTTGTTTCGCTGAAGACGTTGTTTCTCTGCTTCGATAGGCGCTATAAAGTTAGCCATAGCGGTGTTACCAGCAACGATGTCGTTAGTGTAACGTCTACCTTCAAACGACTTCTTCCCAACGTCATAGCTACTGAGACTTGGCATGTCCCAGTGATCCCCCAGATGAATGATGACGTCAGGTTTAGTTGCAGCAGCGTAACGACCAGCCCAGTACAGGTGATCTATGTTGCCATTAGGTTTCACTTGCGTGTCAGGTATTACAAGATGTCTAGTCATAGCTTCTTACTCCATCCAGCAGGACAAGTCTCCATAGTGTACCATGTGAAGCCTTGCTTCTCTGCCCATTCTTGCATGGTGTATTTTGTCCCGTCACTTCTACGTCTTGCTCCGGGCATTGCTGTTCTTGGATTTTGAAAAATAAATACTAACTCTTCAAAGTCACCAAGACTTGCTCTTACGTCTACATACTTCCTTGCTTCAGCGCGATCCCTGAACCTTCCTTTAGCTTCGATGTACAGCGTACCTACACCGTCGTGATAAATGAAGTCAGGCTCATACGTTTTAACTTGAGTGTATGTAAGACCTTCAGAGTGGTACTCACACTGCTTAAGCTTTTGATGCAAGTCGTATTCAAACCAGCTATCAAAGCCTCTAGGTAGACTACGTTTCGTTCTCTTCACTTGGTCTTTCCCATAGTTGATTAGGTTCACGACGTAACCAGAGCAGCCTAGCGTTCTCCATGACACGCTCTTCAGACTCTAACAACTCAACGCACTTGTTGAACATCTCTATCTCTGACAGTCCTTCAAGGATCTTCTGAGACTTCTTATCACCTATACCATACACACCGACAATGTTATCAGCTTTGTCACCCATGATGATCTGACGATAGAAGAACAACATACCTTCCTCTTCGTTAACAGAAGTAAGTTCACGCTTGTTGAAGTTGTAGTGTCTGCATGGTACTTGCTGGAAGTCCTTATCAAGACTGACAATGATGCTGTCAGGGATGGCGGTAGCGTCGATAGCAATCAAGTCATCAGCTTCCTCATCTTCTGATACAACAGCATTCCACTCTTCGATCAGGTATTCACGTATTGCTTGCAAGTGTACAGGCTTTTCTTTGTCCTTACGATTACCTTTGTAAGGCGCAGTAACGGCTACATCATTACGAAAGTTACCCTTACCTGTTAGGTAAACACGGTAGTCTGGTTCGCCATCTATTTGTGTGTATAGATCACTGATCAGATCAGATAAGAAACTGCCCGTAGTATAACAGGCAGTCTTAACTGACTCGTCGTTGCACTTAAATGCACAACGATAAGCTACGATGTCACCGTCAACAAGGATCACAACGCTTCCGCTTCAGAGACAGAGTTATCTGTATACTCGATCAACTCCGTAACCTTCATCTTGATCATCGATGGTGAGCGACCTGTGCCAACAGACCAATCGTAGTAGCCTACCACTGCTACTGCTTGTGAGCCGTTAGCGATGAGCACATCTTCAGGTATCTCCACACCGTTCTCGTCTGTCAACCGCATAGGGTTCTTAGACTTCATGGTGATGAAGAACTCGCGCTCGTCACCTTTGTTGCTAGGTGCAATACCCATCTCTTCAATGGCCTCAACAGCTTTCTCGCTGAGATTGCCAAGCTGCACTTGGTACTTGTTACTGTACTTGTTGAGCTTGTTACGCTCGCACCAGTAAACAGTTCCGCGTACAGTGATGGGTGGTAGTTTGTTAGCTGTCATAGATTTCTCCTAGTGAGTTTCAGCCCAATTGTTGCCTACTCGATATTCGCCGTCCAATGGACACCGTAGGCCAAGCGTCTCTCCGGCGATTCTGATTGAGCGCACACCGATACGTCCGACTGTATCCGCATAGTGCGCTGGTGTTTCTATCTGCCACTCGTCATGTACGTTGGCTACAAATTTGTGTGGGATGTTACGTAGTTTATCTGCTAAGTGTATCAGCGCCTGCTTCATAACGCAAGCCCCTGCGCCCTGTAAAAGTGTATTTAATGCGGCGTGTTGTGATCTTACTCTGAGCTTTCGTCCGTCGAGGCCAGCAAGTATGCCAGACTGAGCCTGTCCGTCAGTTCTTCTTCTAAGTTCTTCAAGAGCAGGCGTGTTGTGTAGAAATCTCTTTTTAAGCCCTCTTCCAGTGCTGCTATTTCCTCCAACGATAGCTCCGATCTTAGCATCTCCGGCCCCATACAAAAACGCATATATGAATGTCTTTGCGAGAGGTCTTGTCTCAAGTCCCGCAGCTCGTTGATTAGCTGTATGAATATCGCCATTGAGGATTTCATTTGTGTAGTCATCGTCGTCCATGTAATGAGCCAACATACGTAGCTCTAATCCGCTGGCGTCAATGCCAACAAGTACGTTACCTTCATCTACAGTCCAGCATGATCGACATTCATTACCGAACGGTGCAGACACCGCAGGAACCTGAGCCATGTTAGGTGATTGATGTGTCATACGTCCCGTCACAGCTCCGTTGGTGATCACTCTACCGTGTACTCTACCATCGTCCTTGACAGCTTTCAACCACGAATCGATCTGAGCTACTCGCTTTTGCAACATCATGTAACGTGCAACAGCCTTGGCTTCAGGTCTATCGATACCGTCAAGTACCTTCTCGTCAACGATGATGTTACCCTTCTCAGTTTTCTTGTCGAACTTGACACCAAGACCTTGCAGTCGCTCTGCAATCTGCTTACGTGAGCCGGGGTTAAAGATTGTCACCTTATCCTTCAGTCGCTTACCTGTCTTCTCAGATATACGTTCTTCAACGATAGGCGGGAAGATAGCCTGTAACTCCGCTTCGATGTTATTCATCTCGAACATGAGATCCATCATCAACTTCTCTGCAAAGGGTACGTCAAGCTTGAAGCCGTTGCGTTCCTGCTCAGTCACGATCCAACCTACACGATGCTCAAGATCAATAGCTTGCTCTGAGAAACCTTCCTTGCGTAGCTGTAGTTCAAGCCACTGATGCACACGCTCAGTCAACTCAACGTCAGCTATACAATACTCGATCATCTCGTCACTCAGTCCTCCGTCGTAGTCTGTGAAGTCGAGCTTTCCTGTACCGCCAAGTACGCTGCCCCAGTTACGGAGAGAATGGCCTCCCTCTGCCGAAGGGTTATAGAGTCTTGAGAGGTAGAGTGTATCCACGACCCTAGTAGGATCAACATGTACACCCCAAACACGGTCAAGCACACCAACATCGAATCCGATGAGATTATGTCCCACAACTTTTTCAGCTTCATACAAAGTCCTCTGCAAAGTACTGGCTGTAGTGTGTACTTGGATGTTGTTCTTCACCTTCGTAACGGCACACCAGATCGTTGAGTGATCCAAAGTAGTTTCGATATCCAAGTAACAGATACTCATAGTACGCCTCGTTTAATTCATCTTGTTTAGGATTAGGAAGTTTGTGGTGAATCTCCGTCAACTGTTCCTGTTCCAATATCCAACTCCCAATCTTGCTCATGGTATATCATCTCCTCTATATCTGCGAGTGTTCGTAGATCAGCACGATCAACAACGTCACCGTCGTCTAGCGTAACAGCGAAGCACCTGTTGCACAAGTCTACAAACTCTTGGCTAATAGCATACCGTCTTGTCGCTTCGTAGTCTGTTAATTCTACATCACACGCTTTACATCTCACAAGGGTTTCTCCTCAACTTCATCTCGCTGTGTTAGTCGTCCTGTTGCCTCGTTATAGAACACCTCACACGCCTTGCCTGTCTTGCCAGTATATCGATTCTTCAATACACGTAGCACGGTCGTGTTCTTGACAATTGGATCGTCAGCCTGACTGTTACGTTCAGCACCAATGACCGCATCAGAGAGCTGTGCAATCGAGGCAGAGCCACGTAACATACCCAAGCTAGTCACCGCACCGTCCTCCAACTGCTTACCTTCTGGTCTGCGAAGGTGACTGACAAGGAACATACAGATGTTCATCTCCTGCACAAATGTTCGCAGCTTTGTCATGATCATGTCAAGTGCACGGCGTTCATCCCCGTTGCTTTGGTCGGACACCAGTATTGATACGTGATCCAGCACGATGAATCTAACGCCAAGTACCTTCACAAAGTACCGCATCCTGCCCAGTACATTCTCGATCTCGTTACTACCGAAGTGTTCCCACAGATAGACACGGTTCTCATAGTCCATCGTATCGTACACAAGGTCAATGTCTTGATCGTCGTACTCACAGTCAGGTAAGTGGATAGGTTTGTTCAGCTCAAGACCTACGAGTCCACGCATGGTACGCTCAGGTGTCTCCTCAAGGAACATCAGACCAAGGTTATCGTCAGACTGCGCCATGATGGAACTGACTACCTCACGTAGCAGTGTCGACTTACCTAGACCAGAGCCTGCGCAGATCGTCACCAGCTCTGCCATACGTATGCCGTACAGGTGCTTGTTCAGTCCGTCGAACGGATACTGTACCTTCGCCTTGGCGAGTGGCTTCTTGATCAACTCACGTAACTCACCAGCACCTACGATGCCTTCGGGTGTGTACGGTTGAGCAGACCACCACGCTTTGGTGTACATCTCTGAGTCGTTGTTGGCTAAGTAGTCACACGCATCCTTGTAACCGTTGACGTGCTTAACAATCCTCGCCTTGTTACCGAACAGATCAGCACACTCCTTCGAAGCTTTCTGTCCCGGCTCGTCTGCATCGAAACAAATAACAATAGTCTCGAAGCTGTTCAGCCAATCGTAGAAGAGACGACAGTCCTTTGCCGCTGACGTTGCACCGTTGCGTACACTGACAACAGGAAACTTACTGCCTGTCATTTGGTGTGCCGCTAACGCATCGTACTCGCCCTCAACAACGGTGACGTACTTACCACCTTCGGGAAACAGGTGCTGACCGTACAGTCCTGCGTGTTTCCAATCGCCAACGATGCTGAAGCGTTTGTCAGGGTTACGTACCTTGGCAGCAACGGGCTTGGTCGGATCGTTAGGATCGAAGTAACCAAACGTAGTAACCTCACCGCTTTTCAGTGCTGAATACTTCTTCGCTGTCGTCCCTGTGATGAGGCGGTCAGTGATAGAACGGTACTCAGCAGTGATGAGACGATGCTCAGTCTGACTGAACGACGGCTTCGGTGCTTCGTTGATAGCGCCTAGTTCACGTACGTTTTCTCGTACGCTGTCCTTGGGTGCTGGCGTAAACGTATCACAAACAAAACACTTGCTTGATCCGTCGTCGTTGAATGCCAACCCGTCACTGCTTCCGCCGTCTTGACATGGCTGGTGTGTATCAGTGAATGGCATGGCTGGATACTCCTAAGTCTGCGTAACGTCTGCGAAGATCTTCCTCTTCGAGTTCGCCGTAACCCACGGCTAAGAACGTACCAACCATACTGAGCATTTCAGTCACGGTCAAGTGTTCTAACTCGTACTCAACAAGCTCATTGATGATGTCGTCTTTACAGATAGTCATTACAATATTTCCTTAATAAATTTAACATTACTGTTGACTTTACAGATAGATTTTATCATGGATTGAACTGCCTGTCAAGTCCTAGGAACATAGACAACTTCTTCCTTGATAACGCGTACCTCTTCGCCGTTCTTGGCAAAGCTGTTACAAAAGTATTTCGCGTTGTCAAGTGTTGAATTATAAGATGAGCCGTCGTTGTCGTGCTCCTCCCATTCCCACGTTTTTGTGTTGAACTTCTGAACTACATACCACGTATCAATACTCATAGTTGATGTACTCCTTTTCGATGCTGGTATAGTCGGCAGAGAGGTCTTCGTACTCCTGTTGAAGAACCTTCTGCGTGTAGTATTGGGCCTCAGTCAAACCAAAGTCAATGTCCATCTTACTTAGCTTGCCCAAAGTGTCTTCGATCATGTCGATAACCTCACTGAGCGCATCTAGTCTGTCACTGTCCATCAGTCATCCTCCAAAACAAAACCATCGCACACCTCTATATCTAACGTATGCACTTTAAGAAGCTCTTCCCAATCTCCAAAGTCTTCGAACAGCTCTTCGGCATGGTCTCGACTTTCAGCCTTCACTTTGACTTCATAAACTTTGGTCATAAATATTTGGTACGTCTTCATATTTACGCCTCCACATCATAGACCGTAGTGGTCTCTTCGTCTTCATCACGGAACACTTGTACGTTGTCCTCGTTCCAGTCAATAGGACAATCCAACTCGCTGATAGCGTAGTCCATCGCAGCTTGCTCTGCATCGCACTCGTCTGCTGACAGTACATACACACGCTTTGTAACAGTTACAGTTACGTCGTATGCGTAGACGTGATCCTTCAACTTGTCAGAGATATCATCCAGCTTTGCTGTTGCATCACTGAGCAATACTTCCAGCTCCTCGAACTCAGTATTGTGAGGACTGTTGATAACATCGTAACCAATGTCAGCTCTCAACCCGTTGATCTTTCTGCGAATAATATCAATACCGTCGCGGTCAGTTAATAAATAATCACTCATTGTGTCATCTCCTCTAGTTGATTAACAATCTTATCACCATACTCATTTGCAGTATAGTCGCCGATTACCTCTATTGCTTCACTGTTGCTGGTGACGTTGCCATACACAAACTGAAACCATGCAATGTAACCATCAAGCTCATCGCTCCACACACCCACGTCGTCGAAGTCACACTCACCCATGTGGTCTAACACAGTCATGTGCTCACGAGACTTCTCAACGTCAGCGTACTCACCTTCACCACATACAGTGATGCTCTTGTCTGGATCGCTGAGAACTGTATCAACGAAATATTTTGCTACTCGTTTTTCTGTAAAGTGCATTGTTGTTTCTCCTTCATTACTGGATACAAGTTTATCGTAGCTTGACAAAACAATACGTACCGTCTTCGATTCTGTAAAGAGTGTATCGACCCCTCAGATGTTTGACAGCCGCCGCGTTTGTTTTGCATCTATCGTTTTCTGATAGCGTAAACCACTGACCGGGCTTCATTGACTCGAACAGATCTCGCCACGCGCTACCGCGTCCTCGGTAGTTCATAGGTGCAGGTGCTTTCTTATATTGTACTTTGAAATGTGTCATGGTAAATCTCCTCTGGTAACATGTTACCAATTAAAAGTTAAGTGTTGGTATTACATCGTTCTCAACGACAAAGCCGTTGGTGTTAGTCTTCGCTGGTCCTTTTGCAACCAGCCCCACTACTACCCTGCGATTGTTGACATTGACCCAGTCTGAGTCGTCGCCGTTGATCACAGGTCTCCCCATAAACGTCGATGGGAAATTCTTGTTCCTGAACACGACTGCCATCGGTGCGTCGCTGTAGGATTTGAGGAAGCTCTGCACCTGAGATTGATAGTGCTTGGCTCCGCTGTAACTGAACATCAGTCGGTAGTTGTCCGGTTGTCGCTGTCCGTGGAAACGTCGAGCCTTCTTGGTGTAGTCATAGAACTGCAATTCAGGGAACGACTGCGGGATCATGTGTTCTTCCCAACTAATGTCGCTCATGACGTTGAGACGTACAACACCCTGCACACCCTGCTTTGCACATAGCTTGGCGAAGTTGCGCAGTTCGTGGTTGAGCTGTATGAGGAACGCTTCCTGATCGTCGTGCCAGTAGTCAGTGCGAGCCTGTCGCGCTAGGTTGATCGACGGATACACAGCACCCAGTCCAGACTCTTTGAGGCAGTCAACCATACAGCCAGCAGCTTTGGCACCAGCGCAGACCACATCGTCAGGGTGCATCGTCAGCGTCGCCATACGTATGGAGTCGTCGCGGTTAGTCTTGCGAGCCTTGGTGTTGCCAAGCTTTTTGCTCGTGTCAAGTAGTTTCATTACATATACTCCCAATAGTTGATATCGTCTTCGGTGATCTCACAGCGAAACCAGCCCAGTGCTAGAACGTATGACTTGCCGTCGCCGTCAATAGTGCGTGGACAGTAGAACGTGCCCATCATGAAGCGCGTCGAGAAGTACATGTCGATCAAGTAGTCGTCGGTTTTGATAACGATACCGCTACCTTCGCCGTACCACTTGTGTGCTGTCGTGATTTTCATCGCTTTTTCCTCGCTTTTTTATAGATTAGGGATTGACATTTGATAAGTCAACACCATTTACAGATTTATTTTTGGTACAAAACATCGGTAACATGTTACCAGCCTAGTCCTTAAACATTTCTGTCGCCATTTCCAACATAAACTCTATGTCTTCGGGGCTTTCCCATTCTTCGGGATAGTCTGACATGTCTTGCACCATCGCAATATTGAACATCATGTCGCGGTCGTATATCGGTGCAAGCGTACAATGCTTAGGCTTCGCCGCCAGTCCAGCTCGTTCGCGTAAACGTCCAGTATCCGGCTTGAATGCGTTACAGCCCAGCTCTTTAAAGCGTTTTGCTGCTTGCATATAAGACATTTCTACGCCTGTCCAGCCTTCCATTTCGTGCAGTTCGTCGTGATCCCACGGTTCGCCGCAATGTCTGCAATGTATATCCATTACCATTCCCCTTTGTAGTTAAATGAATGTAAACTTCCATCAGAAAAACGTACGCACGTCAGCGTTGAGTAGTAACCGCATTCATCGAAAGGATCTGTGCGGTGTTCCCATATCTCCGCGTCGTGGTCAAAATCTCTGACAATATCGTAGTGACATTCGCTTTTGAAATCACGGCCGCTAGACCATTCTATAAACTTTTCAGATAAAGACATCATTTATCCCTCGTCGTTAGTGAGAGCGTACAGCACAAAGCCGACGCCGGTCGTGGTTAGTAGTAGGACAACGTCCCACCAAGGTTGCCATTGTTCGAACATCGTCGTCTCCCCTATGGTGTGAATACAAGCGCGTTACCAAAAATAACGACGACCCAAGCCGTCAACCAAAATATTTGTACTTTTTCATCGTATGACATAAAAACACCCTCTTGAAAATCGGTAACATGTTACCAGTTATTTGGTTGTGAATACTCGAACGAATACGCACAAGCAAACAAGCGCCCCAAGAGAGGCGCAAAAGTTACTGCTACGGGTTGAGCGGGTTAAATGGACAGCTTGCGCATTTCCTCAGCGATCATCTCAAGGATACTGTCCGGCACTTCTGAGGCATCCAGCTTTTGGGCTAGTGTGGTGAGAATGTCGCGCTTATCATTTTCTTCTGATTCCTCTGCCTCGTGAATGTAGAAATTGCATATCCCGTCTTTAATGTTGAATGTGATATCGAGACCTAATCCTCCTTTCTCAATATCCTTTTTGGTCTCACGTCTGAGTGTAACGCGTAGAACCTTCAACGCTGATTTAGCCTTGCCGCCGTCCGCATCATCATGTGCGCGTAGTTCCTTTGTGGATCGCTTTGCGGCGATGATCTCAATGGCGTCTTTCATCACATCAAGCCCTGAAACGTTGCCGTGAGCGTCCACATTGATCACTGGCAAGAATGCGCGAATGTGACCAGCGAGTCGGCCATAGGCCATAGCGGAATCGGTTATTTGTCGTGTAGTAGGTAGTGTCATTTTCGTGTCCTCCTTGGACGTTATCGGTAACATGTTACCAGTATTGCGGGCAGGGGTGCCCATCGCCAAATATGTTGCAGTATCCGTGCCACCGATGAAAAAACCTTATAAATCAATAGCTTACAAATACCACCCTCTCAAATGTTACCTAAAACATGCACTAATTTGGTGCAATGTAACACTCGGTAACACCTTTTGGGTAACGCTACTGTTACCGGTAACATATTCACGCAGGCTATGGGTAACACGATGCAGATTCATATGCTGAATTATGCAGACCAATGATGTTAACTGGGTTTACATTCACGCCCTGAATGGTCCTTCTTAGACTCTCACATGTCTCTATTTAGATATGCGAATATAAAGATATCCTTATATGCAACTGAGAATCATTAGCGTTTACGAATGAGAATCATTATCAAATGCGAATGAGAATCATTACGCCGTTTCGGGGCGGGGGAGGGACTATGCTGATGACTGTGTTGTTAGATCCTTCTCAGACACAAAAAAGAGTAAAATTAGAACTTAATATAGCCAATAGTTCTAAGTAGATAAACTGTATAGAAAACAAGCACTTAGTAGTGCAGAATCTGGACCGTGACTGTACAGTTTAAAGGACAGTATGTTTTCTTTTAAAATAATGCTTGACAAATGTTTAAAAGTATGGTACAATAAATAGTATGTTATGTCTTTAAAGATACTTTACCGTGACGGTAATGATAAGTTTATAAATATATTATTAAAAGTTTACGGTAATGTACGGTAACGTATCTTTAAAGAGTCTTTAAAGAGGTATTTATGTCAGATGTTGATAATCCTCCTCGCCGAAAGCGTGGAAGACCGCGTAAAAGTGACGTAGTTGCATCAAAAAAAGGTAATCGTAACGCTGTTGGTCGCCCAAAGGGTGACGCTGCCGTCATCAACGAATACAAAGCAAGGATGTTAGCGTCTCCGAAGTCCCGAAAGGTACTTGATACTATCTTTGACGCTGCTCTTGACCACGATCATAAGAATCAAGCAGCGGCTTGGAAGCTTGTAATGGATCGTATACTTCCCGTTGCAGCGTTTGAGAAAGATATTGTTAAGGATGGTGGTCGTAATGCCATTCAGATTAACATTACTGGCGTAGGAGCTGT
>Ga0187217_1000847_pt1 | contig 12577 bp, 35 predicted proteins | sample 15SPOviralmetaG_FD_130165 | JGI IMG/M metagenome (GOLD analysis project Ga0187217, IMG submission 130165) | Marine viral communities from the oligotrophic San Pedro Time Series (SPOT) site, San Pedro Channel, CA, USA - 15 SPOT_SRF_2010-09-15... | ecosystem: Environmental > Aquatic > Marine >... | reverse complement strand
TACTGATTATGATGGATCTAGATCAATTATTAAATTTGATAGGTCTAAATCATCAAATGGTCCTTATTCATGGGAGAATATTCCACCTAAAGGGTTTAGACAACCTAAATTTAAACCAGATAAAGGTAAGGCATATGGTAAACAACCTGTAGTACTAGTATTTAAAACATCAAATCGTTCAAATGCCAAAACCAAAATAAAAATATTTAGAAATGAAAACATCGATTATATTCTATCAGCTGATAAATTAGTTGGGGTGCCATCTAAAGCTGAAATAGTTGATATTGGAGTAGGCAAATCGTTTATAGAGCGATATAAACAAAAATATAATTTAGCTTAATCTTTATATATTTATAACAAAATATTAATCAATTTATTACAAATGAAAACAATTTTAGTTATTTTAGTTTTATTAGTAGCAGCAGCTGCAGTATATTATTTCGGATTTTATAAAAAAGGAAAAATTAATGATCGCGATGGTGATTTTATTCCTGATGAAGTAGAAGATGCAGTTGAAGATGTAAAAGAAGTTGCTAAAGAAGTAAAACGCAGAGCCAAAAACGTTAAAAAAGAACTTAAAGACGTAGTAGAACAATCTAAAGATGTAGTTGATGCTGCAAAGGGTAAAAAACGTAGAGGTAGAAAACCAAAATCTAAAAAATAATGAGCAAATATAATTTAATAGACATTTACGAGCAATACCAAATTGGTTCAGGTTGGACCACAGATTTTGATTATGATGGAATGTTAATGGCTGGGCTAAAAGCAGGAGTTGATACTGATATTGAAATCCTAAAGAAAATGTCTGATGATTTTGAAGATGTTAACTATCATAGAGAAAATAACCACTTACAAAATGCTATTGAGGCGTTAGAAGATGGTGCTACTAAAGAAGCAGCTATGTTTTTTGGAGATTTTCATGCTGAAATTAAACAAACTATTAAAGACCAAGGTATGGATATTGAACCAACAGTAGGTAAATTTATGGCTTCTAAAATGGAAGAGGGTGAAGAAGTAACTGAAACTGAAGAAGTGGAAGAAGTATCTTCACGTGAAGGTTCTCGTATTGAAGGTTTACTTAGTATTCCTTTAAAAGCTAAATTCTTAGAAGCATTTCAAGATTTATATTTTGATTTAGTTGAAGAAGATCCATTCATGGCTGAAGATGTAGTTGATCATTTAGGTATTGAAATGTTAAAACATTTAGATGCTATCCAAGCTCAAGGTGATAAATTAGCTGGTGTAAATACAGATGCTGACTTTGAAAGAGAGCAAAGAATGCAAATGAGTATGAGAGAAGAAAAAATGTCTCTAGAAGATATAGTTAAGTCAACTAAAGTTGATGGCACTATGGAAGATTTAGAAAAAGCAGTAATGGTTAAAGCTAAAAAATCAGGTTTAGATGTTACGGATAAAGAAGTTGAAGATGCAGTTGAAAAACATGCTGATATGGCTTTGGGCTTAATGGAAGAGATAGGTCCTACTGGAATTGCAGTGTCACAAAAACAACTTGATGATCTTGAAAAACTTGGAGCTATTTCTGGGTTAGAAGTAATTGTTCAAGACAAAGATGGATCAAACGTGAGAAAAGTAGATTATACTTTAACTAATACAAACTTTGAAAAAGGTGATGATGATTATGATTATCTAGAAGAAGGTCTAAAAGAACACTTCGGTCGTTTCATGAAAGATTATCAATAAAATAAATTAAAATAAATTAAAGATAATGCGGTATCCATTTGGTTACCGCATTTTTTTTTCGTATATTTACCCTGTTGATAATTAAGTCAACGCATTAAATAAAGGTTATGAACGAACAATTTATTAAAGCAATTACAATTGCAATTGACAAAAAAATGATTACTGCCGACCAAGGGTTTGAGATCATTAGAGAGCAAAGTACTGAGCGTACTAGTGTTATTAACGAAACTATAGGTTTCAACCAAAAAAGATAGTTATGAAAACATTTGACGATTTAAAATTTACAAAACATAAAGTTACTAAAAAAGCTATTATGGCATCACTTGAACTTAAACCTAATGTGTTTATATCAGTGGTTGCAGGTGAAGGAATGTACAGTACATCTAGAAAAGGTGTTAGGGCCGAATGTACTAAAGTTGAAGATGCTTCTTCATTTGAAGTTGCCATCATAGATGAAAATTTACCTGATGATGAGCAGCAATGGGATGTTAATGGTTGGCAAACGAGAGAAGATATTAATAAATTAATAATTGAGAACTCATGAGTGGAGAAAATAAAAGGTATGTAGTGACAATGGATATGTATGTTTATGCTGATAGTGATTATATGGCTAAGAAACGTGCACATGATTTAAAATTATCAATAAGTAATAGACGACACTCCCAGGATGTAACTGTTAAAGAAATTGGTGAGCAACCATTTGCTAGTTTTGATTATCGTAAATTAGATGATCCAACATTTATACCTAAAGATTTGTCTAACGAACCATTACCCTTTTAATATGAAAAAAGGAGATTGGTTATTATATAATAATAAACGTAAAAAGTGCTTTGGTATACACCATAATGGTAATATTTTACTTAAAATGAATGGTACTATAGTTCAAGTACATAAAGAAAAAGTAAAAATTCCCGCATAAAAATTTGGTTACCCGGGCTAGGGTTCGTATATTTACCACGTTGATGCAGTTAAGTATCACATTAAAACAATAAAGGTTATGTCAAATACAGAAACAATGCAATTAGATTTATTTCATGGAGTAGTATTAACTACTAAACAACAAGAAGAAGTTAATGATTTTGTTAAAAAAATGGCTGAAAGAGCTGTTAAATCTCAAGATGATGTTAATAGAACAATGTTATTACTTGATGAAGCAGGATTTGTTCAAGGTGTTGATTATGATAGTAGTTTTGAAGTTTACGAGGTTACTAAAGAAGCATCATTTGGTTATTCATATAATAATACAAATTATGAGCATGAAGTTACTTACATGAATGCTGTAGGTGGTGTTTATCTTAAAGTTAATACCATTAAAGAGGGTAAAATAAAAGAATATAAAGCTTCAGTTGATAGAGAAGGTGGTAAATTAATGTGTACTAATATTACTCAACAATATAGATATTATAAGCCAAGTTCATTGCTTACTAAATTTAATGAGCATAATGAGCGTAAAATAAATGAGCTTGAACATAATAATAAGCAAAAAATTGCTTTAGATATTATAGTTGCTAAGTACCAGAAATTATATCCTAAAGCTGAGGTTAAAATTAGTTCTGATTATTATAGAAGATCTTATCATAGTTTTCCAACTGTTAAAGTTAAATTTGAATCAGGTAGTTCAGTTGAATTTACTTTAGGTTATAGTGATGAAATGGAAAAAGAAAGATTTCATAAAAAATATGATGCTCAACATGAAACAACAAAAGATTTATGTGATAGATTTAATAATCAAAAAGCTAAATAATATGAAGTTATACGATGTACCTAGAAATAGTAAAATTAGAGTAGTGGGGGATATTAAAGTACCTCCCGCTGCTCCAATTATCGAAGAGCAAGAAGTATTAAATTTTAGCCATGTAGATGGAATGTATAGTTATTGTACTAATAGTAATAATGAAGTAGTACATTTAGCAGCATGGACTGAAGTAGAAATTGTTAAATAAATAATATGAAAAATAAATTATTAAAAATTAAAAAGTATTATGATGTTGAATTCACTGAGGATTGGAAACAAGGTCTTGATTGGTATGTCTATAATGAAACCACAGCAGATGGATATGAAGTATATATTTCACATGATAGTAAATCCCCAATGTGTATAAATGATAATGTATTTTATTATGATAATGATTTATCAGATGAATTAGGATACAAAGTAATTGATGATGATATATTTCAAATATATGTTGATGATATGGATTCATATTGGTTTGAAGAGGCGATAAATGATTTAATTAACGCAAAAGAGGATGAATAAAGCAGATACATTCCAACTACCAGATTGGTTTAGTGGTGAAGTTTATGATGAAGGTGAGACCGTTACTAACCCATTTAGTGGTGAGGAGTATACATTAAATAATATTGAATTATCAATGTACGATTTTATTATAGGTAGTCAATATGTAATAGAATTAACATCTAACTCATGTACCCCAAGACAAGTTAGTGAATTACAAAGTGGATTAAAATGGTTTAGAGAGACTAACCCAAAAGCATATAAAATTTTATTAGATTAATTATGAAAGTAAAAAAACAAGTTTTACATTATTGTTTGGATCAAGCAAAAAGTTTTTATAAATTGGGTGAACGCGATAAGGCAAGAGACTATTGTGATATGGGAATTGGTTATGTAGCAGCGAAAAAGGAAGATGGTTGGGACGGAGAAGACCTAATTGAAGATGTTAAAATTAACTTATGGTTAGAACGTTTTTGGATGTTTTTAGAAAATAAAAATTTAATGTTGTGAGTAGAATAGAAGAATTAGTATATAGTGCCCATGAACATGGTAAACGAACTGACTTATTTGATACGGTTACTAGAATTAAAACCCAAAACCCAAATATGAAGTTAGAGGATGTTTATGATAGAGCATACCAACAAGTAATGAATACATAGATATGAAGTTTGCATTAATAGCACATGATAACAAAAAAGCAGATATGGTTGCTTTTGTGTCAAAAAGATTACCATTCTTTAATAAAAAGGATGTACAAATTGTTACTACCGGGACTACAGGTGAAAAAGTTAAACATGCTGGGATTAAAGATGTAGAAACAGTTAATTCAGGCCCAATAGGTGGAGATGCTGAAATAGCGGCAATGGTGGTAAGGGGGGAAATAACTGCAGTATTATTTATGAGAGACCCACTCGATAAACACCCTCATGACGTTGATATTAATATGCTAATGAGACTCTGCGACGTCCATGATGTTCCTCTCGCTACCAATTATAGAACAGCAAGTATACTAATTAAATGGTTTAAAAATAAATGAAAATAAATAGTCTATTTATAGGGTTAACCTTATTTTGTATTGCCCATATACTTACCTTCTACCAACTTAATGGTCAGTTTTTGAAAACAACAGATTGGTTTAAAAAGAATGAATTTATTGTAGCAGCATTTGGAATTATATTATCTTTTTTTTATATTTGGGGGACTAAATATACTGTACAAGGTATGGATGGGCTATTATGGCCTGCTCGCTTTATTGGGTTTGGAATAGGAATGGTATTTTATGCTTTATTAGTTAATTACCACTTCAATGAAGGTATTAGTACTAAAACTTGGATTAGCTTACTATTATCAGTTTTATTAATTTGTATACAAGTATTATGGAAAAACAAGTAAATCTAAATTTAATTACAGGAATATTCTATTCAGAACACCAATTAAATATAGAACATGATTCAATAGTAAAAGAAGTAAAAGAATCTAGAGAATTTCCAGACAAATACCCATCAGATTTTAGTTTTAGAGGTAAATATTATGAAGAAGGTGAAGTTCATCATACCTTTTATGAAGATACTAACTTATATAACCATACAGTTAAAAAAATAATGACCCCATTAAAAGAACTAATAGATGGAATATTTGGGGAAGATATGCTATTTTGTAATGAAATGTGGGGTCATATAGTATACCCAGGGGATCAAACAATGGTACATGACCATAGACAAAATATACCTATTCCAGGATTATCTTTTGCTTACTATCCTCACGTTCTTGAAAATGGGGGTAATATTCATTTTATTACTGATGTAAATGGAAAAAAATGTAATTGTCCTCATGTAATTAAAAAGGGAGATTTGATTTTGTTTTCAAATGAAATATTACATTATACCCCTAGAAATGGGTCTGATGAAACCCGAATAACTATTAGTGGTAATTTTATTCCTACTGATAAATTTTTAAAAACATTACAAGAAGATGAAGAGGGGATAAACCCTTATTGGTATTATCATGGAAAAATATAAGAAACAATCTAAAATTAAATAAATAAGTTATGAAGCAATTTTTTACAAACTGGTATCCGATCATTATAGCATTCATTTGTATGTGTTATTCAATTGGATTAGGACTAACTGGTAATACAGCTGAAGCACAATACTCAGCCCATTGGCCAGGTACGATTTTATTATTCGCAATAGCAATTAGACAAATACGAGGAAGATGAGTGTAGCAATGTTTATAGTAGGTTTCTTTATATTTGCTGCCTACGTAGGTTTCTTAATGTGGAATATATTTTATAACCATAATAAGAATAGAGAAGAAAATTATCCAAACTACTATGCTAGGCATGGATACCCACATAAAAGAGTTAGTAGAATGAAGAACAAAAAAGAGGATGTAAAGTGAGTTTTATCATTGGTTTCAGTTTTATTATTTTATTAGCTATATTTACAATTGTACTTTGGTTAATATCCAAACGCTTACCTCAAGAATTTATTTTATCTACTGTAGTATTTATGATGGTAGGAGATGGAGTATTAGTAGGTTTATGGTATTATGGGTTATTAGAAATAGTAGAATCAATTAAACAATTTAGATTAGGAATAGCAGGAGCATTTTGTGTAAGTGCTATGGGCCGATCAATTTATTTTTTATTACAGAATGAAAAAATGTAACATTTGTAAAGAACAAAGATCCGATTGGATGTTTAAAAATAATAAGAAGAAAACATGCCGCAAATGCGAGTATAGATGGTGGCGTAATATTCTTCGAATGATGGTTAGGGATAGACGTTTAACACCCCTTGAAAGATTAGGCACTAGAGTTGGATATATGGGTGTTGGTTTTCTTATTGCAGGACAATGGACCATTAACCCCATATTATATATGATGGGTTTCACCTGTGTATTAATTCAAGTTAGTATAAGAAGACAGTGGAATCTAGTAGTATTACAATTAAATGGTCTAATAGCTTGGACCATCCATTTTTTAAATTCATTATCATGACACAAGAAGAAAAAAAAATCAAAGCCACTGAGCTAAGTAAACAGATCCTAGAATTGAAAAAATTAGGTCCAACTGTTACTACTAAAAAAACAATTCAAAGTTTACAACAAGAATTAGATAAATTAAATTATGCAACATAAGATTGATTTACATGGATTAACTCATGATGAGGCAGCAAGGAAAGTAGAAACTGAACTTATAAGAATATCACTAACTAATTACTACCAAGTAGAAATTATAACAGGTAAATCTAAGTCAATGCAAGATAAAATAATTAATGAGGTATTAGGACCCCTCAAATTTTTTTATTATATTCCCACTGTAAATGAGGGTACAATAATTGTTTGTCCAGATGATTTATTATAAAATATGACTTTATATTCTAACATAGTTTACAATAATAACATTGCTTATAAAATACTTGATATTATTGCAATACATAATTTTGTAGATAAAAAGGGTAATATAAATAAACAAGTATTAGGGATGTATGTACATGAAAAAGGTGGGGATCATGTATTACAAAGACAAGACAAATTTTTAATTTGTGAAACAATAGAAGAAGCAACAATAGTATGAAACGTATATTAGTAACAGGAGCAGGTGGGTTTATAGGAAGCAATTTAATGAATTACCTAGCATTAGATAAAACAATATCAATACAAGGTATGGATAACAACCCCCGTATTGATAATGAATATATGATTCATTTAGATATAAAAAACATAAATAAATTAGCTTGGAAACCCGATATAATTTATCATTTAGCAGCCCAATCTAAAGTACAGCAATCATTCGATGACCCTAAACAAAACGCAGAAGATAATGTAATGGGAACTCTAGCAGTATTAGAATATGCTAAAAAATGTAAATGTAAAGTAGTATATGCAGGTTCAGCTTCAAGACATACTGATCCATCCTCATCACCTTACGCCACTACAAAATATATGGGTGAAACACTTTGTAAAATGTATAGAAAATGTTTTGGTGTAGATGTTGAAATAGCTAGATTTTATAATGCATATGGACCAAATGAATACTTACACCCTACTGAAAGTAATGTAATTGGTATTTGGAGATATAATACCCAAAACAATATAAAATGTAAAATAGTAGGTGATGGTGAACAAGAAAGAGACTTTATTCATGTTCAAGACATTGTTGAAGGGTTGGTTGCTATAGGGGATAGTATCTCAAGTCATGACGATGCCTGGGAATTAGGAACAGGCTCAACTTTAACTGTAAATAATTTAGCTACCATGTTTCATGAAAAATTTAATATTAATTTTGATTGGGTTGAAGATCAAAAAGGTAATGTACGTAAATCAAAACTAATAAATACAGATGCTTATGAAAGGTTAGGTTGGAAACCTAAAAGAAGATTAGTAGATTATATAATGTCATTATGAGCGGAGAAGATATAATACAACGAGTAAATGAAATTAAAGAACTAATAATCAGAAACCCAGATGGGGGTGATTTAGCTTTAAAATATTGCGATTATTTAATAGATGATATTTACCTATATAGAAAACAATGTTTATGAGTATATTAGATACTACAAATTGGTTTAGTTGGTGTAATAAATATATTAATCCCCTTATCATAAATAAAGAATATGATTTAGCCATTGACGAATACGCTCCTCATATTTACACATTCCCATTTTTTACTAAAGAATTTTGTAATGAAATTATAAAATTAAGTGAACAATTTACTTGGACAATTAATAGACATGAAGATTATCCTACAACAGATAATTTACTTAAAGTACTAGGTCTAGATAAAATTTACAACCAGGTAATCAATGAACATCTTAGACCATTAATTATAGATAGATTTAAATTAGAAGATGAATGTTGGGATTATCTTAGGGATGAATCGTTTATATCAAAATATTCTCAGGATAAACAATCATATCTGAGTCTACATCATGATCATAGCAATGTAACTGCATTAGTTAATCTAAACCCAGGCGAATTTAAAGGTGGGGGAACATATTTTCCTAAGTATAAACATTTATCAAATCCTACAGAACCAGGGACTATAACATTACATCCAGGTGATTTAACTCATAGACATGGTGCTAGACCTATAACTGAAGGAACAAGATATATAATAGTAAGTTTTATTAAAAATAAACAACACATATGATAATAATAGATGATTTTATTAAAGACGAAGCATTATTAGATGAAATAGCCAATGATGAAAACTTCTTTGGCCCCAATGGTAGATTCATGTGGTGGGATGGATGGTGGAATAGTCCAACTGATACCTTAAAAAAAAGAATTATCCAACAAATATTTAAATTTAACCCAACATTCACCCCAGAATTCCAGGACAAAATAAAAAAGTGTGCTGGATTTGAATATTGGACAGGTAAATATGGACCTAATGAAGAATTTGATGAGTTAGATATGCACCATGATAAAGATGAATTAGCATGGGACGAATATGAAAAGTTTGTAGCACCTGTAATAGGATGTATTTACTATCCTATGTCTACCCCATTTATAGGAGGTATGTTGCAACTTGAACATAATAGGGGGGTATATGAAAATGTATTATCAAAATTTAATAGATTAATTATGTTTGAAACTGGGGCAATAAGTCATGGTGTATCAAAAGTATTCCAAGGAACAAGACATGCTCTGGCTATAAATTTATTTTATGAAGAACTAGAAGCATCAAAACGAGGTGAATTAATAATAGAATGATAAGTTGGATATTTGGAATAGCAATAATATTATTAGTAATATGGCTTAAATGGTTTGCCGAAGGATGGATTGAAAAACAAAATTGGCATAAACGAGGTAAAATAAAGGGTGAAAGTAAATGGGCATGGGCAACAAGTAAACCATATGTAACACCTAAAAAAATACTATATTGGTTATTTGTCTTAGCCATAACCAGTTTGTATATTTACATAGGATTAAATTTACCAATTTAAAATAAAACAATTATGATTAATGTTGGAAAAGAATGGAGATGGATGGATGATGAAGATGAATTATTAGAACAAGGTGTAGATGATTTTATATCACCACCTAAAACAAGTGGGGCAGTAGAAGATTAGTTATGAGAAAAAAACGAGCATATTGGGGTTGTGAAATGGAATCACCAATTTATAGACAAGTAGCTGCCGAAATGGCTGCTAAACGAGAGGGTAAAACAGTAATAAACGAATATAAAACTAAACGAGGTAAAAGAAGCAAATTATGAACAATCATTGGTATAACGAAGGCAAAGAAATATTTAATCAAGGTAGGTCTAAAAAACAAATGGAAGGTAATTATAAAATAGGAGCTATAGGAATTATAGGAATGATTCTAACACTAGTATTCATAGCTATATTTAATTAAAATTACATGAAAGTAAGTATTATAATTAGAACTTTTAATAGGCCTCTATTGCTAAAACAAGCATTAGCTTCAATAAGTTTACAATCTCATAAAAACTGGGAAGTAATTATTTTTGATGATAGTAATGGTGGTAAAGATATTTTAAATATAATCCAAAACTTTAGAAAACAAAACCCAAATAACACTACTCTTTATTTAAATTCTAATACACCACGTTATTTCTTTAAAAAGAGTTGGGAAGTTGCTCCACAAATTGCCAATGGAGAAGTTATGGTGAGACTAGATGATGATGACCTATTAGCAGAAAATTCTCTTGAATCAATATCTAAACTTTATACAGACCACCCCTTACTAGACTATTCATATGGGTCGTGTATTGAATTCAATGAAAACGAATTAACTAAAAAAATATTAACTCAATCTCCTTTAGAAGCCCCCAAAACAAAAAATATATGGGCAGGGTATTTAGAAAGTCATCCATGGAGAGAACCTTGGAGTTGGGTTGAAAATTATTATGATAAACCTAGACACTATACTTCAATAATCCATTGTAGCAAAGCAGATATATTTTGTGTATATCACACTTACGTTATAAGAACATCATCTTATTTATCCGTTCTAAACAAGTTCAAAGTGGGTAGTGATGTTGACGATTTAGAAGTAATGGGTTCATTAGATTATTTAGGATTAAGGCATACTTCAATAAAATCAACTTTAAGTTATGTTAGAAAACATGATAGTGGTAGAATGACAGATCAACTCCAACTAATTAGAGATGAATTGCTTAGAGTTAGGGATAAAGTTGAATATCTAAGACCGGAAAATTTTACTTCAAATATATACTTAGAAAATATAGAAGGCAATAATCAAAGTAATGAAATAAGTAATAATGATAGATCAAATTTTAAACAATATTATAATAAAGTGAAACTAAAAGCAAGTAAATTATAAAAAAAAATTAATCAAAGCTCTTTACTACACACATCAACAATTTAATACGTATATACGATTATGAGTAAATTAAAATGGTACACAATACAAATTACACCTTTAGATGAGGTTAGATCACCATATAATTTTAAAATTGAGACATCTAATTTGGATCAAACAATGGACAAATATACTCGTGATAAGGAAGGTACAATAACGGCACTATGGGAAATAGTAAAACGTTAAACAAATACCAATTCAGGTTTAAGAATAAGGTATACGAGTGTATAGGTGAAGATAGGGATTGGCAAATTGTCCAGTTTAAATTTGCAATAAAAGATAAACAATGGCTAACGGTCAGTAATCGAATAATAAATCAATTGAAATGGGGTCCACTAATAAAGGAGATAAAGACATAAATCATTGTGTATGGTGTGGAGCCTTAACTCCAATGGAGCAAATGCAGTTGCCGTCTACACCTATTTTGGAGCATATGGAGGAGAAAATTGATAAAATGGGACGTAAACGAATTTGGGGTGATAACTCGGATTGGAGCAGGGTTGATATGGATAGTGATTTGGAGGCCGAATTGCTAGTGTATGATGAGATGTTGGCTACTATAGAACTTAAAACAGTGTGTGAGCGATGTATAGAGGAGGATGAACGATTATGGAAGAAATATTACGGTAATCCAGACGATATAGATATATTCTGGGATGACGTATTTTAAAAGATGGTTGTATGTAGTCGATGTGGGGAATTAATTGAATCGGGATGGGATTATAGGTGGCATTTTGATAAACATTTGGATGAATTTGATAATGCTGAGGATAAACAAAAGTATATAAATGAAACAACGCAAATTATGAGCAGTAAATTTTTTAGTAATAAGAACGATAATAAAACGGATAAACGGGGTAAGAAAGTAACCAATAAAGGTAAACAAGTACACAATCGGGGTATTGGTGTTAAGAAATCTGGACGGGGTAAGTAAATAATTAAACAATAAATAACATGAGTAGAAACAGTAACAAACAATTGGACACGCAAACGATGGAGTGGGTGGGTACATTAAAGCAACAACGTAAAAGACGTAGTAAACAAGGTAATTCGCGAATGGATTATATGAAACAAAAACGTAATGGCTAAACGTAATAAATTAAAATCGGTTACTTGGATAACCATAGGTGCCATTACTATATTGCTTTGGGCGGGTATCTTAAATTTGGTATGGCCCTGGTTAGGTAGTTAACCAAGTGTGTCCAACTAGGGTATAAATGTAACCAACGGTTAGTGATGTAACCAAATGGTGTACTGTTCTATATATAGTGTATGACCTTAACCT
>Ga0187217_1000841_pt1 | contig 12613 bp, 12 predicted proteins | sample 15SPOviralmetaG_FD_130165 | JGI IMG/M metagenome (GOLD analysis project Ga0187217, IMG submission 130165) | Marine viral communities from the oligotrophic San Pedro Time Series (SPOT) site, San Pedro Channel, CA, USA - 15 SPOT_SRF_2010-09-15... | ecosystem: Environmental > Aquatic > Marine >... | reverse complement strand
TAGAATTTGTTTTTCTCTTTTGTGTTAACCGAAAAGAAAACAAAAATAGAATACACATTTTTTATTCGTTATTAGAGAACTTGGTAATGAAAATAATCATTTTATAGAATATTTTTTCAAAGTTTTTTTACGTTTCTTATGTGTTTTTTGTTTTCGTTTTTTTATTTGTTTTCTTTTTGGCTTTCCTCCATGTTCAATTATATTATAAGGTTCTTCGTGATCTCCAACTAAACTATCAAGATAAATAGTATTGATATCGTCAAGGATAATGTAATTAGAATTTATAGAATTGCGAATATAGTCATACGGTTCAATATTGTTCAGTACGTCAACCACATGAACCACATGTTCGTCATCACTTTTACTAACCCATCCAGTATATATATTAAACATGATCCGATTTAAAACAAGTTCCAACATGTATTCCAGTACCGCATTTAAATCGTCTTCCAGTGCATTTTCTAAAATGTATTCCAGTATATCATTTAAAGAGTATGAATGAATTCCAATATCGTTGCCGTTTTCATAAGGGATATTTATAAATATTTCTAATTTTTGACTATTTACACTGAAATCAATATTTTCCTGTGTAAGATCCAAATTGGCAACAACTGACTTCCGATTAACGTTTAAATCAGTAGTATCCTTTAATTTAAGTCCGTGATATATTACAGGATATGCTGTATTAGGTACTGCGTAAGTACGAGTTGTTTTTTCAATAAAGTTGTTTACTGTTATATCTGGACGGGTTGCCGTTATATCATGTTCATTCAAATAGAGATATGGTACGTATATAATAGGTCTCGGTCCTTCACCTGTATTTTGTACTTGTAAATACTGTTGTATTAATTCAATACCATTATCCTGATTATTCATATATATATATATATATGTTATATTTTGTCCTGATTCAATTCAATAAAGGTATAGATTGAGAGAGGTATAGTGTCATAAGAATTTGACAGGGATATGCGAGGTATTTGTTATAAAAATGATATATAAAGAATGTGTGTTATATATCAGATGAATTTAAGTGTAGAACAGCAAAATATACTAAATGTCGTAAAGACAGGTAAGAATGTTGTTGTTGATGCAGTAGCGGGTACTGGTAAAACTACATTAATATTAAGTATAGCGAAGGAATTATCCGATAAGAAGATACTCCAAATGACATATAATAAATCATTAAAGTTTGAAGTGAGAGAGAAGATACGGGATGCCGGTTTAGAGAACTTGCAGGTGCATACGTATCATAGTTTGGCGGTGGCGTACTATTCGGATGATGCCTTTGTAGATAATGAGTTAAGAAAGATAATAAAATGTAATACGCGTCCGAAGAAAGAGATACCGAAGGTGGATGTATTAGTATTAGACGAGAGTCAAGATATGACATATTTATATTTTCAATTAATGGTGAAATATTTAAATGATATGAAACACAACGTACAATTGCTTATTTTGGGTGATTATATGCAAGGATTGTATGAGTTTAAAGGATCCGATATACGATATTTGACGTTTGGTGATTTATTATGGTATAAACATCCATTATTGACAACGCAAGATTTTGAAATGTGTACAATGAAGATGTCGTATCGCATTACAAACCAAATGAGACATTTTGTGAATAATGTATTATTAGGAGAAGAAAGAATGAATTCATGTCGGGATGATGAACAAGTCCATTATATACGTAATTCACAGCGAAATATAGAGAGAATAGTTTATGCAGAGATATTAAGATTATTTGAAATGGGTGTAAAGGCGAGTGATATTTTTGTATTAGGTCCATCAGTAAAGGGCGAACGAAGTAATATACGGAAATTAGAGAACATGCTTGTAGGTAAGAATATACCGTGTCATGTACCAATGTTTGATAGTAATGATATAGATCAGAGGGTAATTAATGGTAAGATAGTGTTCTCCACATTTCATAGTGTTAAGGGCAGACAACGTAATTATGTATTTGTAGTAGGTTTTGATCACTCCTATTTCAAGTTTTACGCACGTAATTTACCGAATGATGTTTGTCCGAATACAATATATGTGGCGTGTACACGTGCGAGGAAAGGATTATATGTATTAGAAAATGATACGAACCCATATGATCGTCCGATAGATTTTATAAAAATGGATCATTTAAAAATGAAAGAACAAGACTATATAAAATTTCGGGGTGTACACAAGACATATTTTCAAGTGGAAGAAGAAGCGGAGATACAAACAGTAGCAAAAGTGACACCGACGGATTTAATAAAATTTATTCCAGACGAGACATACCATAAAATTTGCGAAATGTTAGACGAAATGTTTATAACAAATGAAAAGAGTAATTATATGATAGAAATGCCTTCTATTATAGAAACAAAATCGGGTTATTTTGAAGAAATAAGCGATTTAAATGGCATTGCAATACCCGCAATATATTATGATTTTTTAAGATCAGTATGGTGTAATAAAGAGATAGACAATATAAAAGACAGTGTATTATATGAATTAATAAATATGAATTTGGAGAACATAAAGACGAAAAAGAAACAATTTTTGGAGAACATGATAGAAAAGTTGCCGGAGAAGATAACCGGAATTAAAGAGTATTTGTTTATGGCGAATATAAATTTAGCAATCCAAGAGTCATTATACTTTAAATTAAACCAAATAGAAGAATATGATTGGTTAGAAGAGGATATAGGAGTGCTATGTAAAGACAAATTTAGAGAAATAATTGGCGAAGATTGTCAGCATAAAATGCCGAGCATAGAGAGTTATATTATAGATTTTTCGGATGATGAAACACATAAAAAAATAGATGAAATAACGGAGAACTATATAACGGATAAGAAGTTTCGTTTTTCGGCAAGGGCGGATTTAATAACAGAGACAGTATTATGGGAGTTGAAATGCTGTGCGCAAATAACAATGGATCATAAATTACAATTGGCGATATATGCTTGGTTATATAATATAAAGAATGATGATGAGAAGGAGTTTAAATTGTATAATGTGAAGAATGGGGAGTTGTATACATTGACGAATGATATGAATAAACTGAATAAGATAATGGAATTATTACTATGTAGTAGATTTAATGAAGTAATACGAAAACCAGATAAGATGTTTATGGAGGATTGTCATAATTTTATAGAAGAGAGTGCACGATTGTCGGATTGATTGACTATTATTTTACAAGATATATGTCAATAGGGTCGGAAATCAATGGACAATTAGAATAAACGAAGGTGTAGGGTCCTATGTTTTCAGTATAGTTGGATGTGGTCATTTTGTGGCTGCAAAAGACATCAGCAATATCATCCACACAATTATTCTCTTTGGCGTATTTTCCGATTAACCACCATTCATTCATAGTTTTAAGTTTTAATTCGGCGGGTTCTAACCCGATTTTGGCGGATTGCACATCTAATAATGTTTCTTCAAGTTGGTCAACGAATTTGGCGTAATTATCTATTTTTCCCTTTTCATTTTTGATAGCATAACTAATTTGATGCTGCATAAGTTTACCATAAGGGCGTATATATCTAGTATTACATGCTTGTAAGAGAACAAATCCCATACTATATGCACGTTCAGCAATACATGATAGATTATATTTTTGTATTTCCATTAATATTTTGTTTCCACTTTCAATAGAGCCTCCGGGTGTATCTAAATAAACGTATACGTTTTTATTCTGTAAAAGATTTAATTTGTATATGAACTGACTAGCGACGGCGTCATCAATCTCGTCTCTAATAGTAATGACATTAGTAGAATTAAGTTGTATTTTGGTGTATGATTGTACCACTGTTGATATAAAGAATAATAATAGAATGAATGAGTACATATATATATTGTATATAAAAGTAGATAAAGAAAATAGTGTAATAATAGTGTGCTCCTTTAGCTTAGGGGTAGAGCATCACACTTGTAATGTGAAGGTCGCGCGTTCGATTCGCGCAGGGAGCTATTTACATATTTTAAAAAGTTTAAATATGTAATTAAACGACAATAAGGAAGATAGTAAGTAATGATTGTGTCATTGCGAAGGATTTGCATATATTCGTAACGGGATATATATCACCATAACCGAGTAAAGTGGTTGTGTTAATGGAGAAATAGAAGCGGTCAAATAGTTTTTGTGGGTAAGAGGTTTCTATTTTTTCAGCACTTAAATCTTGTTCTTTGACTTCTTGTTCAGTGACTTCGGCAACCCGGTCTATTTTCGTATCAACGTCTTCTTCATCATTTGCAGTAATAGGCTTAAAAGAGAAAACATCACCTGTAAAGTTCTCTAATGTTTTATCCACCTTTTTTTCTATTTTTTTTTTAATAACTTCTTCTTTGATAGCGTCTTTAATAAAATTAACTCCACTAAAGTGTTTATCATCAAGGAACATATATACAATAGAGAACAATACAATAAAAACAAATAAGAGAGTGATTTTATAACTAAATAATTGAGAAATGTGTTTGGATAGCATATATATAATGGCCATATTATTTTTGTATCATAATGTGTTTTGCAATGTTTTTAATAATTTTATTGTCAAGTTTGATTTGCTCTTCGCCGACATCACCGACGATATTTCTCATCATTTTAATACAAAATTCGTATTTGGGACTGTTCCAGTTTTGACATTCGGGGAATTTCTCTCTCCATATACGTAATGCGTCAGAGTTATGTGCAGCGACAATACTAATCATTTTTCTTAATTTATTATTATTTGGGGTTTCCTTACTCCATGTATTGTTCTCCTTAATGTACATTGTTTCGCGTTTTAAATCTGTGCAATGTAGAGGCCTTTTAGTGACATCCATATTTTTAATTCTAGAAAGGATCATAGAAGTCATTCCAGAAACATATCCATTATTTCCTATTTCTTCAACTTCATTCAGTTCAACACGTATATTTTCAATAAATTCAGACATATTAATAGCATCTTTGCATGTGGTATTTAGAAAGAAATTTAAGTTGAAGTTTTGATTATTATTAGTAATAGTATTATAATTATTTTGTGTGGATGGTTCTTTGGCCACAAGCTGCTTAATGGAGTCATGTTGTTGTTGTATAAGTTTGTTTTGCTCTAAAATAAGATCTTTGAAGTCACTATTCTGTTTAAGAATATTGAGAAAATAAGACGATTCATCGTTACAGTTGGGTATGGTAGTGGGGTCATTATGCAGCGCGGCATTTTTTTGGCATTTTTTTCGATGTCTCCAGAGAGTGGTTCTGCTACTAAAGTACTGCATACATGATGCGCATTGGAAGTCCTCATCGGTCACTTCGCTGCATGTTTCATTTAATGCCTTTTTGTGTTTTGCAGTCAATAGGTGTTTGTTATAGTTGCTTTTCTTGCTGCATATAAAGTTGCACGGTGAACATATAAAATTTTGGCATTTTATTTGTTTCATTTTGTTTCATATTTTGAAACAAAAAAAATGCCTAAATTGTTTTCGAAGGAAAATATAAAAAAAGTTGTGCAGCGAAAATTGTTACAAAATTTGGTCGGGTTGTTAGCACCACCAGGCAAAAAACAGAAAACTGCACATTTTTTTCGAAAACTATTTTTGGTTTTTCAAAATTGGACATTTTTTTTTTGTCCATTTTTTTTTTTCAATATAAAGTTTTAAATGTAAGTCTCGAGAATGAACAAAGAAATCACCGATTTTTGACGTTTTTTGGACATTTTTTGATGAATTTTTTAGGATGGTTATTTATTATTTTTTAAGGGTGTAGTGTTAATTTGTATACTCGGAAATGAGATGTTATAAACGCCGAGATAGGTATACACTGCAATTGCAGTTGTAAGAATAAATACATTGATAGCAATAATGGTGTTATTTTCTAAATTCATAATTAGAATTGTTACTATAATGGCAAAGAGAGTGACAGATATGCCTAAAAGACCATGTGTAGAAACGTCATATGCAGCTTCTTTTCCAGCACTTTTAAATGCAATAAATAGAATATAGAAGAAGAGAAGAGGAACCCCCCACAAAAATGCGGTTAATTTTAAATAGTTTTGATTTGTTGAATATAAAGAAGCACTATATGAAAATAATCCTGCAAATAAAGCACCGGCAGCGGCATCCCGAATAATAGACAAATACATATATAATAATTGTACATTTTATATTATTCAGTGAATAATACAAAGAATATTCGTATGTAATGATATGAAAGTATTCAGTAAAGCTCAAATGATAGAACAACTTGCACAATTATTATACAATGGTATATGTGATTATACAGAATATGTGCATAAATACATTACAAATACATCATTTTTATGTCCATTAGAAGAAGTAATGATACAAGACTAAATCTTAACGAATAGCATTGTATATCGGTTTGTCTATAATGTTTGATTGATATAATTGCCTACCCTCCTGATTACATATATCATAGTTTGTCTGTAAAATTGTAAAATCGTTAACATTAAAAATATTATTTGGACTAGAAATAATACGGAAAAAATCATCTGTTGGTACAATATTATGCAAACAATTAGAGTTTATTAATTTTTTAGCACCATTAAACGTAATAATATATGAATGTGCATTTGTAGAATCCGAATAATACTTTAAAAAGTCGTTATATTTTTTAGAAAAGGGTGTTAGTCTCCAACGTGCAAGAAGAATAATATCAAAATCTATTTTATTAAAGTTATCTGTAATCATATTCAAATAATTATTAAAATTACTTTTGAAAGTAGCGTCGTCTTCTAATATAAGTGTATAATCCGTTTTATTTTTCACAATAGTATTCCATACAGAGTAATGAGATAGAAAACAACCGATTTCTCCAGTATTAATGTCTGAATCTGGTTGAACGTAGAATTTGTATTTATCAAGATCAGTATCCCCGTCAACGCCTTTAATATAACGAATATTTTTCAACCCAGAAGATGGTAGCTTATATTTTAATTTATTTCTACGCCCAACATCTCTTTCCAACGATATAATGATTGTGTTAATATCATTCGTAATTATGTTATTTATTGGGAAAAGAGTGTCAATTGTATTTGTTTTATAAGTAATTTTATGTAGATCTCTAAACAGATATTCTGAAAGAAAATAGATCATTCTTTTATTTGTATAATCGCCGTTTCCATGCAGTATACAAGGCTTGTGGTAAGAGTAACCGTTTTCAACCATTTTATTTTTACAGAAAAAATTAATGTTTTCAAGTTCTCCATTTAATGTTTGAAATAACATACATTTATAATCAATAAATATTTTTTCTGGGTTAACAATAAAGTATTTTGAATAACATAATTGATCGTCTTCATTATTTTGAATGTCAATGTCATTAAGTATTTCAAAAATAGTATATGCAGTTCCAATGAAAGAACCTGAATTTAAAAATCTATAGTGTTCATTTGGATTTGGATATATGTTTGCCAGCGACTTATCGGGCCAGCAAAACTGTTCTCCTGAAAACATAACTTTATTAAATTGTTTATATTCATTTATGGCACGAAAATAAGTATCTGTAATAGTATCCGCATCATCACAAATTAGCACGTCGTATGCATCTGTGAACAAAACAATTGTATTTTGTAACTGTTCAGTGGACCATAACTCCAGCTCTCTTTTCAATAAATTAATTTTCTGCCCGCCTCCGGTACCCTTTTCCATATCTCCGCCACTCCAGACATCGTCTAATCCCAAAACTTTATAACGAATATTATGTTGTTTGATAGATTTTAATAAAATATTTAATCCTATGTTTGTTTTGTCTGTAGCAACGGTTATAAGTATAAAATCGTATGCATTATTATTAATAGAGCGGTTGTATGGACAATAAAACAAATAATCACTTTTAAAATCGGATTTGAGAATCTTTTTAAGATATAAAAAGTGTTGTATGATTTCAGAAGGTTCAGTAGATAAGTTGTCTTTCAATGGAAAATAATCAAATATGCGTTTATCAATAATATTCAAAAAAAACCGTTTTGTAATTTGAGAACATTTGACTTGTTTAATCTGTTTTGAGAAAGAAGCAATATTTTCTGTACTGTTGTATGTAAATTTTTTGCTGGGAACGTATTTAAAATTGGTGTTTGGGTTGAAATTATGTGTATCCCATACATTTATAACTAATATATCACGTATCTGATTATCGTGAGAGTTATATATAGGATACGTACCATGCAAATATTTCCCACCTTTAAAGACAAGTTGTGTATTTTCTACTGGAAAAACAATAGATATACAAGGAGTAGAAGGTAAATTTATATTGTTGTTGTTATTATCGTTTCTATTATGTTTTCGTTCTATATTTGTAATAACAGTAGGCACAGTGGAATTAGTATTTTTTAAGAAGGTAACAATTGATAAAACAGGGTATTTTTCGCTATTACTAAAAGGAACGCCTTCATCTCTGTCCCAATGTAGATTATGGTTAGTGATGTTATGCCTTTTAAACCAGAATTCTATAGATTCATCCTTGATATGTTTATTTAATTGTTTAAATAGATGGTGTTTTGCAGTTTGAAGAACGAATGTTTCCAGATGACTGGTAATATTGTTAGAATCTAAATAATTTAATTTATGTGTTTTGTCCGAGTTATATATATGATCAAGTTCATGATAGAAACCATCAATAGAAGCTTTATTTATTTCAAAATTATATTTATTATACATAATTTATAATAATTATATTATTTAAATGTTTATTTATGAATATTAAAATTCAACATGTAAAAAGTATACCAATACATATCGTGTTCCGTTTTTCAGGGGTAGAATTTTATGTTTATGTCTATGTGTGTGTAAATTAAGAGAACCCGTATTCAGGTGATGGATACAGCCGTCTTCGTATTCAAGCTCTGCGCCCTGAAAATTATTATTTAATAATATACTTGCAGTAATATTAGACTTCATACCATCGTAATGGAGGTCTAATGATTGTTGTTCATGCTCTCCATATTTAACTATAAATAAATCTCGTATATCTATATTTTTAATAGAAATTGTATAACATAAGCCGATTTGTTTTTTAATTTCTGGCATAATACCGTGCAAACAAAATGAAAATAGGCTTGGAATTTTTTCAATAGCAATATCATATGTGGGATAAGTTGAATGTCTTGTATTTTCCCAAACACTGTTGTTTTGTTTAATATATCTTTCAGATTCAAAAATCATCCATTTACATGTTAAATCATCAAGAAACTGGTGAATAATATGTCTTTGAACAAATTTTTCTGCAAGAAGAGGGAGGCGTGGTTTATCTGATTGAGGTTGTCTTTCACTGTGTGTTTTTACTTCATTTACGCGGACATTATCTTTATTATTTAATTCATTCATATTGTTTGCCATATCGCGAATGTTATTATCAAGTTTATTTTTAAGAGAATTAATAACATTTTCATTAAATGTAACGACTTCTTTATTAGATTTTAATTTAAAAATGGATGTATTTTCTATATGTGGTTCAATATACTGGTTAAATGTGGATAAATGAAATAGTTGTGGTCCATGTTGAATAGCATTATGTATAATTTTATTTTCAAATAGTGAAGAGGGACATGTTATATGTTTAATATTGTTATTTTGTTCTAGATAAAACATATTTTTGTCACTGTGTTGTTCAGTTTGTAACATAATGTCATAAGAAATATTCATATTTTTAAGACGTTGAATGAGTAATACATTATCAAAAACGGGAACGAATTGTGGTTTTTTCTTTGAAACCTTAACAACTAATAATGACCGATCCAGTCTATTACAGTCGTTAATGATGTATTGTGTAGTTTTATTATTATAACAAAACATATCAAATCTTCCATGCAAAATATTTTTACCGAATGTTGTTGCATTATATATTTTTGGGAATGAAAGTGAAAAGTCTGTGAATTCGTATTGTTTTTCTTTATAATTATCTGGATTGACTTCCATAAAAAATGTTGGAGATGCGTTGTTGTCATTAAGATATACAATGGTAGTGATGCAGTCATCGTCGTCATTATCATATTCGTTTTCAACATGTAAATTATTGCAACAATTATTCCGATGTTTCATCCAAAAACTAATAAAATGTTTTTCGCTGGGCTGTTCGTTCCATATTTTTGAAATATTGTGTTTTGCAATATCTACAATTAATGATTGTATAATGTCTTTATTGTTGTTGTTGTTATTGATTAAAAATTCTTCTTTTCCGTTCATAATATCACTGCATACATATAAGAATGAGAACAAATCATTTTTTTTAATAGTGGGATGTTCGTTCATGTTAATAATATCATAGTTAATAAACATACTTAAATAGTAAAAGCTGTTAATATTTAAGTATTTTATGTTGTTAATTATAGATGATTTTTTTAATAATGAAATAAGAAAAAATATACAAGATTATTTTTTCCCTACCAAGCGTACTAATAATATATGGGAATGGGGACATTCAAGTAATAATAAAAGTTACGAGTATGCTTGGCTATATACAGAACTGGTAGATAAAGATTACTTTAATATTTATTTAAATAAAATTATAAGGGACAAATTGATATTATGTTTAAATACTATTTTTAAATCGCCAATTAAAGTATTAGATATGAAATTAGATCGGTTATATGGAAACGGTATGTATCATGGTTCTGAATCATGTTTCCATACAGATTGTGATGATGAAAATGCGTACACATTTTTGTATTTTTTAAGTGATTGTTGTAATGAAGAAAACGCAGATGAGGTGGGTGGATATTTTTATTATAAAGATAATAATGAAATAAAATGCGTAGAACCAATATGTAACAGGGCTATATTTTTTAACGGAAATATAATTCATAAAGGAGAACCGTTTAATAAAAGTGTTAATAAATTACGCGTTAGTATAGTATGGAAGTTTAATGACGATAAAAATCATATAAAGTCTTTATATGAAACTAATAAATGAATTTAAATTTTGAAATAAATAGTGTAGAAAATTTTGAAACAAATTTGTCCGTTGCATATAACGTATTGGAGGATACTGAAATAGAAAGAAGATTTGCAAGGAGTAGATATAAATTTGGTATGAACACTGCATTTGGCGTTGGGTGTCATGGATATATTAGCGAAGAACTTGAACACGCAATAAATACAATTTTGACAAAATTTAATTATAAACAGATAGATATGTTTAGTACTTACTTATTTATTGATAAATATAAGCAAATATATCCTCATACAGATAATGAGAATTTTAATAACAAAAGGTTTGCAGCGGTTATTTATTTAAATGAAAGGGAAACTGTAGTGTCGGGTACGAATGTATATAATGTGTTAAATAAAGATATCTCTAAAAGCATTCAAGATAATATTATAACATCAGTTGAAATCAAAGGAGAAGTTAATAAAATGGTATTGTATGACGGAGGAAAGTTGCACTCAGCGGCAACCGGGTATGGTGATAAATTGGATGATATACGTTTAATAAAAGCGTTATTTATACATTGTGAACCACTATTATCTAATAATAATAATAATCATTTACAACAGTGTTACGATAGTCATATGGAATATAAATTATTTGTATTAGATAATTATTATTTGAATGTAGATAAAGTGTATAGATTTTTTTATAAAAAAAACGCTTATATGAACATGAAAGAAAGAAATAAAAGAGATGAAATAGAATTCAAATATAATAAGTTATTAGAGAATGGGTATGTAAATGATAATATTCAAAATAAGGTTGCATTATTTGAACAAATTTTGTCCAAAGAAATAATTTCAATATCATCTTGTTTTTCGTATATAAATAATTCGCTTATTTTTGAAGAAAGAGAGGAGAATATATGGTATGGTTTAATATTTATTAATGATATATTTAATAGAAATAAGTTGATAATAGATTGTAAAAATAATAATAAGGATATTTTGCATGCAAATAAGAATAGATTAATATTATTTAATAGTGTATTTAAGAGTAAATTAGAAGTATTTGATTATCTTTTTATTGAAGTAATTAAAATAAAAATTAAATAAAAAATACAATGAATATATATAATAGATGAGTAGTAATTTTTTTTATAAAGGGATAAATATAGATGAGATGTTTAACGGAAGTACTGGCGTTAAAGATCCTGAAACACAAGGATATAATATTCCAGAATACAGTAAAAGTAGTAATGCATGGGAGATATATAAACCAGCAGAAATGGTAATTCCTTATTATTTAAATAATCAGTCAATATTAGATGATGGTTTGAAAGTTACAAGCGTGCAAATAACAAGCAGTAATAATAATATATCTATTCCAGCATGGGCAAATGGAGTAAAAATACGTATGGTTGGCGAAAAAGGGGCTACAGGAGATACAGGAGATACAGGAGATCTGGGAGATGTGATAGGTGATACTGGACAAGTAGGACAAGTAGGACAAGTAGGAGATACAGGAGAAACAAATGGCAAACATTGTCAACATGACATTGGCAATAAACATTGTAATTATCATGGAGGAGCAGGGGGTGATGGAGGTGATGGAGGAGCAGGAGGTGATGGAGGTGATGGAGGAGATGGAGGAGCAGGGGGTGATGGAGGTGATGGAGGTGATGGAGGTGATGGAGGAGTAGATATTTTTGAAGATGTATTCACGTTTGTAAATGATGGAAATATGAGATTTGAATTT
>Ga0187217_1000828_pt1 | contig 12752 bp, 26 predicted proteins | sample 15SPOviralmetaG_FD_130165 | JGI IMG/M metagenome (GOLD analysis project Ga0187217, IMG submission 130165) | Marine viral communities from the oligotrophic San Pedro Time Series (SPOT) site, San Pedro Channel, CA, USA - 15 SPOT_SRF_2010-09-15... | ecosystem: Environmental > Aquatic > Marine >... | reverse complement strand
GTGGCTTTAACTGTAGCTGATAATGGTTTTCTTCTTACTGCCATTATGCTTTAGTCCTTGAACGCAATAATGACATTGGGATGCGTTTCCCTGCTTTATATAATGCTGATACTCTTTTGATTAGTGATGCACGTTTTTGTCTTTTAGCACCTTTAAGACCTGATAGATATTTCTTAGGTACTTTCGTTTTTTTATCTTTAGGAACTTTACGCTTCTTCAACTTCTTCACCCTCAATAGTTGGAGTTGAGAATTGACCAATAGTGATTGCCTTAGCATCTATTTCACTATCTATTGTATTAATCTTTTCATCATCATCTACAACTGCTCTAGCAATCTGTTTATCTACTTCTTTTAAGAAGCTATCTGATTGAACACCACTAGCTTTTGCTTGTTGTAGGAATTGTAAGTCACTAGCATAATCTCTAAGGTTGAAACTATCAGGATAAATAATTTCACCATCAAATGTTTGGTTCTGCCATTCAGCAAATAGTTTCCAGATTTGTTCTTCAGCATTTTGTAAGTAATCAGCTTTCTCCGATAATCTAGCGTTTAATAATTGAAACTCTGTTTGTAAAGCGATACCAGATTGTATTCTATCTTGGGTTGCTCTGACTGCACCCATATGTGTAATTCTGTTAATAGCTTCTACCTTCATGTTAATATTATTCATAATACCATCTAATGACTGGGAACTAGGTTGGATAAGATAAGGTTTTAAATTAGGCTCTAAATCTTCTGGCATTTCAATAATAGAACCTGCACCTGCACTAGCCTCTACATTAGGTGTCTTAACTAAACTTGGGTGGTTAGATAATCTTACTAATTGTTCAATCTCGGAGTAATCATTATAGATAGCTTTTTGTAGTTCAGCTACGTCATTAAGGTCAGACATACCAATGCCTCGTCTTTGTGATTTTTGATTGTAAAGAATAACCGCAGGAACTTTTCCTAATTGGTTTGGCATCTCATCAACAAGCATAGGCTTAGCAGTTGAATACCCTTTGTTAAAATCTTTTACTCTGTATGTAGAAATATCTTCCATATTCCAAACTCTAATAGTTGCTACATCTTCAAATAAATCTTCTAGTAGTGTTAATGATGTTAAAACATATCTACCATTGATTGAACGTTCAAAATTCCAATTTAAGACATTCTCAGGTGTGTAAAGGCTCATGTAGGGTCTGATGTCTAACTGTATTTCTTCTGCTCTAGTTTGTGTCTGTACCGCAGGTTTATCTAGGATTGCCCAACAAGTACCATAGATAGATGCATTGACTTGCATTTCTCTAATGACGTTATTGAAAGACCTTCCGTCTAAATCAGCATCATCAATAAAGCTTTGTAATTGTGCGTCACCAGTTAATGAACCATAATCTCTTGTTGGTGGTACTCGGAATAGGAAAGACGAATAGATTTGTACCACATTCTTACAATGATTATCAATAGGGGTATTTTCTGCTCTTTTAAGATATTCCTCATCAGTTTCTAGGATGTATCTATTTAGCTGATAGCCATCTTGATAGTCCTGTCCACCGAGATATGACATTAAATGAAAATGCCAATCCTTAAACTTTTCTTCGTAGTGTTTATGTCTTTCTGTTAAAAATTCTCTACTGTATAATGCCATTAACTCCACCTCTTGGGTTTGCTTGGTGTAAACTGTCTTTTGACTGGGTATAAATATTCCACTAAATATCCTAATGCATCATTCATATGGTCATAATTGTTGTCCTTGTCAGGCACAGTTGTTCCTTCTTTATAAATTTGTCTTTCAATGCTTTTTAACATAGTTTTACAATTTTTGGCAACAAATAATGTTCGTTCACCTATTCCGTTCTTCAATTTAGTATTCACTGCATTTATTCTATCTCTAATCAGTGGATGATTGTTTCTTACTCGTAAATGAAATCCTGCATTTTTTAAAATAGCCAAATCAGTGACACCACCTGCTGATGTTTTTCTTTGCTTTGACGCAGGGTCAGGATAAATAAATATATGCTTATCCTTAAATCTATTTTTGATTTCTTGTACCATTTCGTCAGTATTAGAACTATAGATAACAATTTCTTCATAGAGATAAATATTATTACCTTTTAACTCACATATAACTGCGGACATTGGGTCTATATTGAAGTCCATGCCAATATGTATTTCATTAGTGTCAGGTACATAATTATCCATGACATTCTCTTTTCTATCAAAGTTGTAATAAATCTGTCCTGCATAATTAACAAATGAACCCATGTATTCTTGTTGGAATGTTCGTTCATCTAGGTCTGCTTTAGCTTGTTCTATTTCTTGTGGTGATACTCTGCCACCATCTAAGGTAGTAAATTGAAATGATGCCCAATTATCTGGGTCTTCATCGGCTTTGGTAAATAAGTTATAACTCCAGTTTCCATATCCTCTAGGTGTACCACAGAATAAAGCACTACCATTTCTATCACTTAAGGTGGGGCGGAGTATTTCGTACCAAGTATTTTCTCTAATATCTGCGAACTCATCCATAATTAAAAAATCTAATCCTACACCTCTAAGGCTGTTCTCATTATCAGCACCCCTTAATGATATAGTTGAGCCATTTCTTAATGTGATAGTCAAGTCAGAGTTATTGACGGATTTTACCCATTTATGTGCAGTTAGTTTTTCTATTAAGTCAGTCCAAACAATCGTCTTAGCCATTCTATAAGTGGGTGCTACATACCAGACTTTACGTTTTGGATATCTGCTAAACTTAGCTATCTCTGTGACGGATAAAAAAGTCTTACCCCATCTTCTTCCTGCTATGATTGTTCTAAATCTTTTATCACATTCAAGAACTTGTTTTTGAGGTCTACTTAGTGGCACTTTTTTCCCATCTAAACTTTTCTTGATAATAAACAGCTTGAGTATTTCTATTATTTCTAGTTTCCCAACCTTTGGCATTTTTTCCTAATGGTTTTGTTGTATTGACATTATCCCAACCTGCACCCCTTAAACTAGCACCACCTTCAGATGTGAGAGTATAAGTTAATATTTTTTTACCACCCATTTGTAGCCATATATTCCAACATTTATTGTATAAAAAACTACAAGCATTTTTAGGTGAGGGTTCTTTAATACACAATCTAGTTATTTCAGCAACTAAGGGTTTGTCTAATTTTCTAGCTATTGGTTTGCCTACAACAGCAATACCAACTAATTTATTATCCTTAATACAACCTAAAGAAAACTTATGGGCAATAACCTTTTTATTATGCCTATGATGTTCTGTGATAAATTTATTAGCTTCTTTAAGAGTAAGTGGAATTACTGAAAATTCTTTAGCCACTAATCTACACTAAATGGTAGTGGTTCATTCTCATCAGATACCATTCCACCATCTGATTGACCCAGTTCATTCTTGCCTAGCCATATAGCCATAGTTGCATTTCCATTCTCAGCTATCTTCCATTGTATCTGTCTTAGACGTAGTTTTTTCAAACTTCTGCCTTTTGTAAGATATTCGGAATAACTCTTTCTAATAGTCGCTTCATTACAATTAAAGAAATCTGCAATCTCAACATTAGTACAACCAAATGAAGCTAATTTTTGAACTTCCTCCCCATTGATGTTTAGTTTCGGTCTTGCCATTTTGTCCTCTTTTCATGCGTAGAGTGTACGCTAATTGCTTTATATCAATAATAGACACTATTAATCAATTTATTTTTTCTGCCTTTTGTCCTGTAAAATCTTCCCACCTTTTAATAATTACATCTACATAATGAGGGTCAAGTTCCATTCCATAACATATTCTATCTATTTTTTGACAAGCAATTAATGTTGAACCAGAACCTAAGAAACCATCATAAATAATTTTAAAATCAGTAAACTTTTTGAATATGTCGGTAAATAAAGCAACAGGTTTTTGGGTTGGGTGTACTCTTGATTTTAATTCATCTTTTCTATTACCTTTTCTTGATAAACCATTCCATAGATGTCTAAATACTTTAACACCGCCTTTAGAAAATGAAGTCCAACCCATTTCTGCTTCTGAAAAATTACCTGTCATTTCTTTATCCCATATAATCCAACATCTACTAGGGTATAAAAAATCTGTAAAATAATTACCACCCCATAAGATAATATTTTTTAATTCTAAACTATTACATATTTCATAAAACTTTTTTGCAGTTTCTGTTGTATTGTCACCTATTATTTTTGAATATGTTTTAGATGCTATTATTTTTTGATTTCTATCTACAGCTTCTTGACCACCGCCTATTTTTCCAAATGTAGCAGGTTTATCACCAACTACTTTATTAGACCTAACTACATCAATTCCGTAAGGTGGGTCTGTAAATACCAAATCTATTTTTTTATCTAATAATCTTTTTGTTTGTTCTAAATCTGTACTATCCCCACACATCAATCTATGTTCACCAAGTTTATAAATATCGCCTAGTTGTGCTTGGGGTTCTTCTGGTGTTTCTGGAACTGCATCTTCATCTGTTAGTCCTTCTTTCTCACCTACAATTATTTTTTCTAATTCATCAGGGTCAAATCCTGTTAGTTCTAAATCATAATTATTATCTAGTAAGTCAGTAAACTCTTGAATTAATAAACCCATATCCCAATCAGAATATTCATTAGTTTTATTATCAGCTATTCTATATGCCTTAGCTTTTTCTGGTGGTAAGTCAGCAATAGTGACAGGAATAGTTTTTAGGTTTAAAGACTTAGCGGCTTCATACCTACCATGTCCGACTATAATAACTCCTGCTCTATCTACGACTATGGGTTGTTGAAATCCAAATTCTTTAATTGATTGTGCAACTTTGTTTATATCATATTTGTGTCTAGGGTTTTTCTGATAAGGCTTAATATCGCTTATCGCTTTATCTTGAACTATCATTAGTGATAAGTGACTTCTGGTTGTAATTTAAAACCCATCATATCCATAACATACTGTAAACTTTGTTCTGCATCTTCTTTGGTTTCAAATACTCCGTAATTAACAAAGGCGGAATAAGTACCATCATCATTATTTACTATGATGTAATTCTGTGGTTTTTGCATATCTGATTTACTCATTTAACAATTTAAAGATAACAATTAATTCTTATATTCCAACCATGAATGTTTACCATATTACTAACAAATCTATCAGTTTTTTTCTTAACTTGTTCAAGTTTGATACTGCTCCTAAAGGCATTGACCAGTTTGTAGAAGTAGAATTTAGAAAGCAAGATAGGGAGTGGGCGAAACTCCATTTTATGTCTCGCCATTCGCAATAGCTTTATCTAGTTCTTCAATATAACTAACTGACCAAGATAAAGGCTTAATGCCTTTTTTACGCATATCTATATCACCTTTTAACTTCCATTCTCGCATTTCCTCATCTGATTTTTCTTTAACAGGTGTCACTTCAAGATATATCTTTTTCCTCAAGAACCGCTCTAGTGCCTTGTAATAGTCACCTTTTTGGTTTCTATAGGTGACGTACTTATCCCCTACTGATTGTTTTTGTGTATCATCTAGTTTTTTCCATTGTTGAAAGCTATCCCACTTTACTGACCTAGTATCTTTATAATCTAAAACATACTTTCGCCAGAAAGTATCAAATTCCTGCGTATATATATTTGATTTATGATTAATGGTTGGTGTGTTAGTGTGTTCGTGTGTTAGTGTGTTAGCATTGCGTTCGTTATGCGACTGCATATGCGTTTCTAATGCGTTTGTATTACCCCATCTAGCCTCTGCTGACTTGACTGCTTTTTGATGTTTATCTTTCGCTTTTTCTATCTCTAAGTCACATCTCTTGTTGCGAATTTTGCCATCATCAATATAGATTTTGTCTTTGTTGATTAGTTCAGTTTTGATTTTTGCTATATCTTCATAAAAAGGTCTAGCCACTTGTTCCCAAGTCACTTCATCATCAAATAACTTATTATCCTGAACGTAAATTAAATCGCAAATTCTGCGATAGGCTAGTTCAGCTTTACCTGTAAGTGTAGAACAACCTGTCCACATGTCGTTTGGACAATATTGCACGAATATCATTTTCTTTGTCATAATTACCTCCGTTATAACATCTAATACATTTATGCTCATTTGTGTACTGTGAAATCTTTATAGACATGAATTTAGTATATTTACGACTACAGTCTATACACTTCACAGATTCTTTTTGGCTTTTTGTAATTTTACTCATTTAACAAATTCTTCAATGGGAACTAAAACCATCTCAGATGTATTGTCATCACCACCAAAAACTGTATTAGTTTTTAGATATCTTCTAGCCAATATTTTTAGTTTCTCAGTAGGGATAAATATAATACCTTCCGTAAATCCGTTAGCATCTAAGATAAAGGCGTGATATTCAGCTTGGGTGGTAGATATTCCAGATGGTTTTCCTCTAGATTTAAATTCAACAGCTAACCTTCCAGATTTTTTCCAAATAGAATCAGTTTTAATTTCTAATTTATATTTACCTATAATATCTCTTAATTCTTTTTCTCTTATTTCAGCTTTTGCTAAATCAAGGTCAAATCTGTTATCTTTATTAAACATTAAATCCCCCAAATCTCTTTTCTAGCTTTATATAAATGTTTACTACGCCAAATAAAGTCATCCATTTTAGGTTGGTAGATATAAGCAAAGTCTTTCGGTGTATTACATAATTCTAAAACTTTGTTCATGCTTTTTAATCCATTGTTAATCTCAATCTCATATTCCTCAGTAAATTCGATAGGTTCAAGATGTGATTTAGCAGGAGTGACGATAAACAAATAACATTCAACTTCCATTTGGTAAGTCTCAAATAATGCCTTTCTATAAAACCATTGTTGTAATTTATCATAATGGTTGATGCTCATTCTGCCTTTAGTCTTTAAATCATACATAAAAAGTTTGTCATCTTTCTTGTAAACAAAATCACTAAATCCTCTAAAAGGTATTCCAAGAACTTCTGTAAATAGTTCTTCTTGATAAGAATGTAATTCTTTATCAGCTACTATTTCTTTAAAAGCTTTAGTTTGTTCAAACATCTTAGGTATTAAATCAAGATATTTTTCTACATCATCTCTATTAGGATAATCTAAAGTTTCTTTTTTAAAGTTAGTTAAGTATTCATCTTGATTAACTTCCTTACCATTTAGGTAGTCCATCAACATAGGCTCAACAGTATTACCTGCCATAGCAGGTGGTGATGATGTACCTAATCTTTTATAGATTTTTTCTATAATAAATTGGCATACGAAATTTCTGTAGCCATTTAACTTACTGGGGCTCATTGGCAACAAATCCCATTTCTCAAAGTTTTTAATGTTTAACAATTTTAACCTCCTTAGTTTTTAAATATTGTTCAAATTCATCAAAAATAAATTCTATTTGTTCACAATATTTATCTAATTCATCTGCCTTTTTATGTATTTCTGAAACATCTTTATATCTATTCCATTGAATACTATCCCTTAAATGTTTGGTTTCGTATCTTTTGTAATGTTCATAATACTTCAAAGAATCAATTATTATTTTTATTGATTTTTTATCTTCTAAGATTTCTTTAAGTAGTTTTTGTATTTCTTTCATTATACTCCTCCCAGAGTTCGTTAGCATAATTTATAGGGTCAACACCTAATTTTGACCAGAAGTTTCTTTCACCCATCTTTTCGTGAATAACTCTGTGATGAAAGTCGCAAATTGGAATTGAATTAGGGTCGTGTCTTAAACCCATTCCTAATCTATAAGCACCTTGTAAATGATGTGCAACTATCATGTGATAATTTAGATTAGCGTATTCTATCTGACATGGGTAGCAAGGCAGTTCGCATACCCACATCAGAAATTTCTTATCCTTAATTATTTTAGAATGGCGGTTTGTCAGTTTGTTCTACCTTTACTGCACCTTCATTAATTAAGAATTGATTAGGTTCTATCTTGATGCTTACCATTTGCACTGGTTTTCCATCTTTGGTTTGGTCTTTAGTCCAAAGAGCAACTTCGTATGGAATACCTGCTGTTAGGGTCACATCATTTTCTACCATCATTTTTGCATTTTTATACAAAGGTTGATTGTCACCTTCTGTTTTTCTGTCGTTCTTAAATAAATTAATCCAAAATGTCATTATAAACCTCCTTTGGTTGTTTGTTGGATTGGTTGTTTTGCTTGAGGATTGGAAAATTCACTATCCTCATCTTCACCCACTGCTGTCATAAATAATTTCATTAACAGATACTTGTAGGCATAAGAGATAGCTTTACCCACCCCTTTGTCTGAACTATCAACTCCATATCCAAAGTAATCACCTAAAGTAATTTTATCTGATGGATTTTCTACATTGATTAAGTCAGCGTTCATTCTAACAGTTGTTAGATTGCCTTCTTTAGTGTGTTCAAGAACTCTCGGTACAATTAATACTTTATGTTCTTTAAGTTGTTTGCGAACCTTATCGTTTACTTCATTCCATGATGTAATTTTATAAGGAACGCCATTGGTTTTACCCTGCACAATATTTTCAATATTATGAGTTATATTGAACAGCTTTTCTATTAGTGTCATTAAGACCTCCTGTCTTAGTCATCTGATAATATACTATGACCCCTATTAGTCATGCATTTATTTACCATTCGTTTATAGTCGTATTCCCACTTATCTGGAAACCAAAGAAGTGAGGGTCGCACATACCAGTTATAGACAGCTTTACTAGCCTCAATAACATTTGATGTATTTTCCTTAGCGATTGCTCGGCAAGTTTGCAAATCATCATTAAATCGATAAGCAACTTTCTCACCTTGATTACCCCTGCTATCATTTATCGGAGTGTAAGTGCAAGATACTATTAGCAACATACTCACTAATAACTTTAACATCTATTTCCTCCTGTTTAAATCTGCATAGGGGATAATGCTTATATCCATAATTAACATACAACTTAGCTATTAATGGGATAAAGGGTTTCAGTTCTTGTTTCATTTTCTATCTCCTGTGGTTCGTATAGTTTTCCTAGTTCCGTACATAATGGACATTGTTCAACAATCCCATCATCTATATTTAAATAAATGAAGTCATTTCCATTACATACTTTACATACATCTTCTTTCATTATTTTCCTCCAAATGTATTGTTTACTGCAAACGTAAAAGCATCTGTTAATGTCATAGATAAATTCATTTGTTTTAAAGTTTCTCTAATCTTAACAACATCTTTTTTTCTTACTTTAATGGTCGTAAACATTTCTGTAGTTGTTTGTTTACCACCAAACTGCAAGATTTTAGATTTAATATCTGGCATAATTACCTCCTTCCCAATCTAATTTACAACCTTTTGACAGATTATCTTTCGCCCAAAGTGGTTGTAGGTTTGTATAATGAAAACATTTCTTTTGTTCTGATTCTTTTGTTAAATCAAAACTTGCACAAGGAATAATATGGTCAATGTGCCATTCACCATAATTTTTTAATGTCATACCTTTTTTAAATTTACTTTTTAAATGCTCTACAAATTCTTCAGCAGGTATACCTAATAAATCTAAAGTAGAAGCTTGTTTATCTGCTCTCAATTTTCTCATCATAGATGAAACTCTAACTCTCAGCATATTTGTCATTCTAAAAACAGGGTCTGTTTTATAATATTTTCTGAACTTTAACTTATCACTTATGGCAACCTTTTCTTTGTTTCTTTCCCTATATTCCCTACTTTGCTTTCTTTTATTTTCTATGTTTTTGTAATACGATTTTTTATCCAACATACGAAAATGTTCTGGATTGTTTTTTCTAGCTTCCCTTTGTTTTTTGTTTATTTCTTCTCTATTTTTTTCCACATATTCTTTTCTTTTCTTTAAAAAAATTTCTTTATTTTCTTCATATCGTTTTTTTTTGTATGCTTTTTTTCTTTCCTTGTTTTTTTCTGCGTATGCTTTTTTCTTATCTTTGTTGTTTTGATAATATAATCTAATTTTATCTCTATTCTTTTCTCTCCATCTTTCAGAACTTTCTAAATTACGTTTTCTTTTTTCTTCTGGTGTCATTTTTGTCATTACTTACCTCCTTTCCCATATTAAATAAAACTCGTGTATTAACCATAAGAACCCTGCAATCATTCCTATGTGTGCGAATGTAGTTAGTGCTAAATTAATCATTATTGTACCTCCCATTCTTGTTTATCTCTGTTGTAGTTCCATTTATCTTCTAATTTTACGTTATGGGGTATGAAGTTTTGAATGTGAACTTCTTTACCAGTAGCATCTAATGCCCAAGTCATATCAACTTTAATTCTCTTTGGTGTGAAACCAACAACAACACAACCACCTATCCACATTTCGTGTTGTTTGTGCCATTTAACATAAACTTTATCTCCTATTTTCATTTTTGTTTCTCCTGTGTTTTTGTTCATATCTATTTTATAATTTATTTATAACTATTTGTCAAATCTTTTTATAACTTTTTTTATAATTATTTGGGAATTGAATTATCTCAATAAATTGCTAGATTTTAGCTAGTGTTTTTAGTTTAAAACATTTTCTTTTAACACTATTCCTCCTGTGTGGGGTGATTTTAACAGTCACCCCACTATAACCTCACAAAAAGATTAAATGCCTACTGTAAGTGTCTTAAAAAGGGTTTTTTGGGTATAATTATGGGTACTTCCCACCTTAGTTCTCGTTCAATAGTGGACTTAATGATAGAATGTCCAGAACCTGCACATTCTTCCCCCCACATGGTTGTGACCTTGTAGCAAGTGCTATCTTCTTCCAATAGTTTTCCAACTACTTTCATAATATTATTTTCAGGATTTAAATCAGCTAGGATGTCTTTGTAAGTTTGCCATTCATTAGTGGAGGATGAGTGGTCATAAAATTCTAGGTAGAGTATTGTTTCAGTTTTTTTTTTCACTATAATAATCCTAACAAACGAAAGGAAAAGTTTGTGTATATAATTAAAGGCAAGGTGTTAATCATCTTGCCTTTTTTAATTTACCTATTCTCAACTTGGGTTTCTTAATGGGTATTTTACCGAAAGTTAATTTTTTAAATGTTCTACCTTTACTACCGATTATTCTAGGTTTGATTAAAACTGATAGGGTGGCGGTGGTGGTAATCATTAGTGCATTAAGTTATGTCCACAATAGACAATTACCAATACAACAATTAACTTCCATAGATTAGACCAAGTCCAATAAGGGTCTGCCCAATCAAGGATTGCTTCTATAGGTTTCCAAATAAGTTTTTTCATTTTATTTATCCTTTCGTGTTTTCTCGTAAGTCCTAAGCGTAGCCATGCCCAAAAGTGACATCACAAGCGGCATCAAAACACTCATATCAAGACTTGGCAAGTCTAAAGTTTCTACTTCAAACACTGCAAGAAAAAACACTATGAATTGTTTTAAAACAAATTCCCAAAAGATTGCTAATGCACAAGACATTCCGATAAGTGGTCGCCATGATCTTTGCATGATACCACCAATGCCTGTAGCAGTAGATTTTGCATCAGCTAAATTTATATCTGTTTGTGCTTTGTTTAATGCGTTATCTAATTCTTTAAGTTTTATTTTTGCTTGTGCTTTTTCTTCTTCTGATGTGTGAAGTTCATCAACTATCTTTCCAACACTATCTACTAAACCGCCACCTAATAATTTATTAATCACTATACTTCCCTCATTTGATTAGCTAATCTTTTTGATCTATTGGGTAGTTGCTTTGCCCAAACACTATCAAGCATTTCACGACTAGCCCTTTTATAATCTTTCTCTTTAAGTGCTTGTTGAAAGTTTTGAAATTTCATTAATCTAGGTAGTCCTAAATTAAATGCCATATCAATAACAACTTCAAATGCTTCTTCAGGGATTGTATCAGCATCAATGAATTTTCTTGCATCATCTATGGCTTGATTAAGATCAGTGGTAAATATCTGATCTACTTCTATATCAGTTAATTCTTTTTCTATTAAATATTCTTCATCAGGTATCTTGATTAAATGTCCTACACCTATAGTCCAGTTGTTGAGTGTATCTTTGTAGGCGGTTTTTCTCATTCCTTCATTAGCGATAACTTGTTTTTTTAATCTTTCTATATTCATTTCTTTCTCACCTTCTTAACCTTTGGTAATAGTTCCGTCATTACCTTACTGAGATCCTGCTGCAACACATTTAGATATCCAATATGTAAATCTAAACTATTGCGGCTCGTGACCTCTGCCAATTCTTCATTTGTCATAGTTAATCGTATTTGATTACCTACTTTGACGATCCTCATATATAGATATTTTTATCCCATGATCCATTCTTCTTCAAGACCATAGGTGTAATGGCAGGAATACCATCTGTGATTAATGCACAACTTAATATGGGTTTTGCCACATTAACTTTCATGTATGCCATACTCAAACTATCTTTATTGACTAAGCATCCTGTAGAAATACCCCAATTTAGGGAATAATCCGTAGCTACGAACTTAACCTCTGATACTGTGTGAAAATGCCCTTGAACGCAGCACATACTCGTTTCTTTAACTGCTTTGGCAATATCTTTAGAAAATTGATGTGCGAACATTATCCTATTCTTGTCTGTATCAATGAAGTGTTTATCTTTCCATACCCACCCCTTATTAACATCTAAGATATCATTATAGGGTTTGATGAACTGCCTTGACATCTTACTGGCTATGGCTCTGCGTAAGACTAAGCTACCATGATTGCTTTCTAGTAAAGTCATTTTAGGAAATATCTTTTCTAATCTTTTAATCCAAGACTTTGTGACTTCTAATTCATCAAAGGCACTAGGTAGATCAGGATC
>Ga0187217_1000824_pt1 | contig 12812 bp, 20 predicted proteins | sample 15SPOviralmetaG_FD_130165 | JGI IMG/M metagenome (GOLD analysis project Ga0187217, IMG submission 130165) | Marine viral communities from the oligotrophic San Pedro Time Series (SPOT) site, San Pedro Channel, CA, USA - 15 SPOT_SRF_2010-09-15... | ecosystem: Environmental > Aquatic > Marine >... | reverse complement strand
TTTATAAAAAGAACACCACTTGCAGAATTTATTTTCTTTAGGTTCATGAGATATTTCTCTATATTTACCACTTGAATCAAATGCTTCTGAAATGAATTTTTGTAAAGCAATACCCACTCTCTTTTGTTTTGTTTTTCCTGATGGTGGGGAGAATGTTTGGATTCTTTTAATTACATAATCCTTATGCTCATACATTTGTCTTTTTGTAATGAAGAATTCAATTTCTATCTTTTTAGGATCAACATTAAATAATTCAGAGAAGAATTTCTTATATAAGACTAATTGAAATTGTTTCATCTCATCACTTTTTTGAGATTTAGTCCAACCTTGTCTACTAGTTTTAATATCAATAATTTTGAATGTTTCTGTTGGTTCATGGTACATTACAATATCCAAATAACCGTTGTATACTACGCTTTTACGTGTTGGATCTGGTGTAGTTTGGATTGGAATCTCACACCCCACTAAATGCCATCCTCTTTTAGAGAAGTGTTTAGATCTATTTTTAGCAAAATCTCTTATTATCTCAAGTCCTTCTTCAAAAAATTGTCTTAATTCTGTTGGTGAAGAGAAATGTTGATTTTTATTTTTCTTATACTGAAGAGCATATTCATTTCTTAATGTTTCTTCAAACATATCATGAGTATTAATACGATCTGCTTCAGCACCACTTTTTTCATACATAACATCTAAATAATGTTGTAGAACCTCATGTATTGCAGTTCCAAACACAGTGTGGATTGTTGATGTAAATTGTTTGTGAGGTGAATTATATTGTAATTCCCATTTTTTAGGACATTCAGTAAACATATTAAACTGTGAGTATGAGATCATTTTTTGTCTCCCCCACTCAACGGGTTCTGGTTTGAATGCTCTAATATCTTTTACTATTTGTGGTATTTTCTTCTTAGCCATGTCTATTAATATAATGATAAGATATGGGGAAGCCAAGTTTATTTAGACAAAAAAACCACCCAGATAGCGAAAAATGAGTGGTTTTTAACTGCGCGGTGTAACGCAAACGGTCCTAAAACCGAATATTATAAAGTTTTTATATTTTCTGGGTTGTATGAAAATGAATCAACATTTGGTACTTTTCTTATCAAATCAGCTATTTCTCCAATTGTTTCTCTACTAAATCCTCCTTTTTTAATAAATGGGTAACCATCTAATTTTAAATTAAGAATAGTAACAAATTTATCTGATGATGTTGTGTCTTCTAATTCTTCTGTAGAAACTATAGTAACTCCAGGTAATGATCTAATATCTGATAGGATTTCGGTTTGTGATCTCTCTTTAGTATTAGTGATCATTTTCCCTGAGAATTGGAATTTGTCTTGATATTCTTCAGAAAGGATATTTTTAATTTCCTCTTGGATAATATTTTTTAAATCTGATTTTTTCATGATTATAAATATTAGGATTTTTTTCCACCTAACATTTTCTCTAATTTTTCCAAATACAAGATAGCATCCATATGTTCTTGTTTAGCATGTTCAATCCAATCTAACACACCCAAGTCAGTTCTGTCTAAGTCTGTATTGTATTTGTCTTTACCAAATTTTGCTCTAGTAATAAACTGATCAATAACTGAATCAACAATGCTATCAGTTTGTTCTACAGTTCTGGTTTTGAATTGGTTATTTTTCCAATTTTTACCTAAATCTTTGTTTGATGTCATTTTAAAATATTTTTAGTTTCTTTTTCATCAAATCCCATGTGAGATAGAATTTCTTTATGATCCTTTTTCTTAAGGATTTTTATATGAGATTCTGCCTCAGAAATACTGCACTCAAAATACTCTGTAAATGCCTCAACTAGTTTTTGAGGTGGTGACTTATGTTTGGATTTTAAATACTTAAAAAACATTTTCTTTTTTGGTAAATACTCCTTATAAATGTTGTAAAGTTGTTCTTTACTTTCATATGGAGTTGTTTGTACATAATTAACTAATTCAATGTAGTCCTCACTCATTGAGATAAAACGATTAACCATATATGAATTAAACTTATCCCAATCCCCCTCTGTAAATTCAGATGAGGGGGTTTTGAGATAGGCAATATGATTAAGCCAATCAAATATATTTTTTATATTATGATTCGATTGCATAGTCTTTGTATTCTTCTCTAAGTTCTTTAGGTAATGAATCAATGATGATTTTCTTAGATTCCAAATCATAGAATACTGGAATTGGAACTAGAGCATCTTCAGTTCCTCCAATTACGAATTTAGATACTTTTCTCAATAGTGTTGCTTGACCAAACAATACTCCACCATCAAATCCAGTTACTGGAGTGGTGTTCTTAAGGTCAATGTTCATTTGTGGTTGATTGTCCATTTTTACTTGTTTTTATTTATATAACTTGTTTTTTAATTACTTCTAATATTTTAGATAGTGCAGAACTTAAATTAATTTCCTTATCTATTCTAAAGTTAGCTTGATATAGGTGTTCATTTAAAATTACAGACACTGTTCCTTCTCTCCCAGGAGCATAACTTGAAAGATTATCAAATAGGAAACGATATAATTCTTCAAAGTCTTTAACACCAGAATCTAAAACTATTTGTCTTAAATTCTTCCAACTTGGTTTTGGTTGTTTAAGTTCTTTTAAAATTAAATTCATATAACTAGATGATACAACAACTGTTTTATCAACTTTCAATTCCCCATCTACAATTGATAGTTGAATTGTATTCAACATCTTTCTAAGGTCTGGGTAGAATTGGTTAATAATGTTTGCTAAATCACCTAATTCATATTTTACATTTTCTTGGGTCAATACACCATCTAAATGTTGTGCAATTTCTTTTTTAGAAGGTGGAATTACTTTCAAAACTTGACAACGTGATTGAATTGGATCAATAATACGTTCAATGTAGTTACAAGTTAAAATAAAGCGAGTTGTGCGTGAGAAAGTTTCTATCACATTTCTTAATGAAGCTTGTGCGTTGATTGTGAGGAAATCTGCTTCATCTAATATCACAACTTTAAGAGATTTGAAAGATGCTGTGGATGCAAAACCTGTTACTTTTTCACGGATAGTATCAATCCCACGCTCATCACTCGCATTTATATAAAGGTAATCACAGTCTAGGTTTTTGACAATAATTTTAGCTAAGGTAGTTTTTCCTGTACCTGCTGGACCATAGAAACAGAAGTTTTGAATATCATTCTGATCTAAATAATGTTGGATTGTAGTTTTGATTTGCTCATTCCCTACATAATTCTTTATTTGTGTTGGGCGATAATGCTCAACGAATAACGTATTGTCTTTCATGTAACTTATTTTGATGGAATATAAAAAAAAGCCTGCCGTTAGGCAAGCTTTTCTTAATAGTATTTGTAGGAATTAAAAATTAATTATGTTTTGAAATTTTAATTATTTCATTAGATTTTATATCTAAAACATAACAACCATAAAAACTTAAATTTTTATCATTTAAATCAATTAATTCAGAAACATCTTGTAATGTAGGATTAGGTTTTGAATCAACTATCTCATCAAATTTATCAAAATCTTTTACACCAAACTCTTCGGGGTCATAATCATCTAAATCTATAAAAACCTCATTTAGTGGTTTTTTAAATTTAACATTAATGTATGATATATCTTCGAAAGTATCACTCATAGTATCTAGCATTTCAAATCTTATTTTTTGAACTGGAATAGCAGGTTTACCAGAAGATTTAAAGTTTTGTTGAGATGATTTTAAACCATTTTTAAATTCTGGTTTCCATACTGTATATCCTTCATCTCCTGCTCTTTCAAAATCATCTTGTGAGTGGAGAAAAGAAGTATTTAATTCTATTTTTTGAACTTCTTCAAATAGCTTACCTTCAGTTAAATATTTTCTTAAATCAAAATTGTCCATGTTATTTGTTATTTTGGGATAAATAATATATTTTTTTAAAGTTCAACTATTTTGTAAATCTTTGTTTTATTTTTATTACAACATTTTATATGTTTCCTGCTAAATCTTGAGCATAATTTTCAACTTCTTCAGCATCATATCCAAAGTCTTCTACATACTCTATAAATTCCGCTTTACCATTAGTAAGTATATTAGCTAAAACATTTCCAGCTTCTCCCACAGCATATTCAAAATCTTCCATTTTACTAAGATCCCTTATAGCAGATTTAAATTCTTTTTTCTGCATAGGAGTAAGAGAAATTGGTTTTGATTTTTCTTTTTGTTTTTGAATTGGTTTAGAGATGTCTGTACTTCTATATGGTGGGATAAGGTTTGATAAATTTAAATCTTTATCCCACGTTAATTCATAATCCATTTCTTCTCCTGTATTAGTTTTTGCTGTAATATTAGCATGAAATGCTTTGTTTTTATCAAAGGAGTTTCCAGATGATGTAACTCTAATAGATTGTATAGGATCTAATCCGTTTTGTTTATTATAGGCTGATATTATGGGAAATGCCATTTTTTCAACTTCATCCCATTTAACCAGTAGTAATTCTTCTTCTTTTAGTAAGCGACCTTCGGCAAGGTATCTTCTTAAATCAAAATTGTCCATTTTATTTATCTTCTTGAGTTTCATTAACTCCATCTGCATCTCTTTGTTTCATAGCTGCTTTAATAGCAAACACAGCATCTCGTACTGAGTAACCATATTTTTTAGCTATCCCTTTGATGAAACGATCTAAGGCTTTTAATACTTCTGGATTGAGTGATTCATCTAAAGGCATATCTGTAAGGTCTATAATATTATCATCCCCTGTATTTCCTATAGCTCCAGGGTGAGTGATATCAGGATATTCATCTCCCTCAGCATCAAAGTAAGTATCAACATCTTCCATTAGATCTTCTTCTCTCTCTTCTTCATCATTATCAAACATTCTTTCCTTCTCTTCTTCTCTTTCTTCTTCATCTTCTATAGATTGGATATATTCTTTAGCCTTTCTATCTTCTGATTGAATTTCTACTTTTTCTGCTAGGAAATATTCAAATGCATCTTCATACTTTTCTTTTTCTCTATCAAAAATGTTTCCAATCATTTCCATCCCAACAATATTCTCATCTAATTGAGTTTTGTCTGTTTTAGGTAAACCTGCCAACATAGCCCAACGTTTTGAATCTTTGTTTTCATTTAAATCAGATTTTGAATCAATCTCACTCATGAAGTAATTAACAAATTTATCTTGACCAGCTAATGGAGGTACTTTGTAAGCACACCATTTTCTCCCATTCCATAAGTAAACATACTCAGCATCTGAGGCATTACTATGATCAAACCATAGTCTCAATAGAGTATCTAAATCCCCATCTTTAATGACAGTTGGTCTTTCTTTATGTGTTGCTTCTACTTTCCCATTTTCAGGATCAATATATGAAATATAACCTGAATTAGCTATATCTTTTGCTTTTAAGCCATCATTAAAGTGATTTTTTAAAGCTACACCCAAATTTTCTGGGTAACCATCATAATGGTTATATGCTGTGATTATTTGATCCATATCTTCACCTAGATATGCTACTTGTGCTCTTGTTGCCATTTATTTTCTTATTTATTTATTTTATTACTCCTGCTCTAACAAGTACTCTTCTCATTTCAGCATCTGATGCTTCTTTAAGACTTGTTTTGAAATCTAATGCTACTGGTTGTGCTTTCAATCTTTGATCAGCTGAAAGTCCAGTTACTACTAGTTTATATTGTCTATCTGTTCCTTTTCCTATTGATTCAACTTCATACTTAGCTCCAGGTACTTCACCTAAACGCTTTTGAAGTTTCTTAGCAAGTTTATCTGCTTGATCTGCTGTGTCGACAGTTGTTGATAATGGTGGAATTTCTTTTTTCTCATCATCTTTAGGTGTAATACTTACAACCTCTTCATCTTCATCTCTTTCAACATCAACAAATACATACTCCAAACCAGCATTTCCAAAAATAGTATCTAATACTTTTCTCAAATATGCTTTAGGGTTGAATGGGGAAGTTTCTTGTGGGAATTGAATTAAATTATCTTTTACTTGGAAATGAACATCTTTTTCCATTTTACCTGAATATTTTTTAAGGTTATCAGGTGTTTTCATTGGAAAATAATTCTTACCATATCGACCATAAAATTCAATTGGAAGTGATTTACCTTCAAGTGATTTCAAATAATCTCCAAATTCACCTTCATTACCATCAGCTTTCCAACTTTCGAATTTCTCAGCATTTTTTTCAACTGCTAATTTAAATTCTTCAGGCATACGATTTTTAACATCATCAATTTTAGCATCTTTCTCAAGATCTGATCTTGAATCCCAATCTGTCCAAGCTGCTTTTGTCTTTTGAGCAGGTACAGATGGTCCAAATACTTTCTTGATTACATCAGATTTACGCATATTTTGCGCGTACATTCCGTAGTTATCTATGTTATCTAACGCGGTCAAAGCATCATCGATAGACGCGGGTTGTACCGCTAGATCGTATTGAGCTCGCGCTACTTTTTGATCTTCATCTTCACTTAGCCTAACTTGAGCCATGTACTTTCTTATGTCGAAGTCTTCCATTTAATTATGTTATATGGTATAAATATTACTAAGATATTGAATTAACCAAAATCTCCATATATGTTGAATCTTTTAAGAGGTCGGTTAATTTCATTTTGATAATATTATCTCTTTTGGTTTATTTTCTACTATTTTAATATCTGGGTGTGGATATTTGTTTATAAGTCTTTTTGTAAATTGGTATCTTTTAATATCTAGAGGTAGGATTTTTAGAGTATTATTGTAGTCTTGGGATAGGAATCTAGGTAAAATTTCATCTTTGTATATTTTAGCTATAGTATCACTTCTTCTTTCATCTATTTCTCTAGCACTTTGTTGGAGATATTTTTGTTGTTTTGGTAAATCAACCCACCCCATTTTTATTTCCCAATATCCTTCTCCAACAGGTTGAAATAACATTCGAACAAAAAATTCATATCCACCTTCATCTTCAAATACCCAATACCCTTTGGTTAATTCCTCGTATAGGTAAGAGTTGGTTGGGTCTAGTAATTCCCCCATCAACCAATAACTCTCAAATAAATTTTTTCCGACTATATCCAACTCTTGGTAATCAGGGGAGAGATTTATTTTATGTATCTCTTCTCTAATGAGTTGTTTTAGTTCGGTGTGTTCCATTTTATTTATCTTCTATCTAATTGTGATGCTGTCGCGCCAACACCAGAGCGGTCCTTTACATCTATTCCAAACTTATCTAATAGATTATCCAATTGGTTTCTTTCATCATCAGTTAACCTCATTTTATTTTTCAAGGTATTAGCAGTTAAATTAAGAGCGATACGGATAAATTCAATATCCCCATCCTCAATAGTAATTTTTCCTTCATTCAATACGCTATGTATTTCCTCTTTGATGAGTTGTTTAAGTTGGGAGTGTTTCATTTAAAGTCAATTATATGGTATAAATATTACTAAGATATTGAATTAACCAAAATCTCCATATATGTTGAATCTTTTAGGTGGCTCAACAACAATTTCTTCATTTTTTTCTTTAATAGCAAATAGCTTACTATTTAAAGGCTCTAATCTAAAATGAACAGTTTCATTTGTTTTCTGAAAGTAGGCTTCTAGGGCTTCAGTAAGAGAAGGACGTTCAATGTCCTCCCCTACTAAAATCCAAGTATCACCCTTCCCCTTAACTCGCTCAGCTATGAGGATATTATGTTCTACTGTTTGTGTTTCCATACTACATTCCCATCATCATTGAAGGATCCATTCCTTGAGGTTGTGCATTATCTTCTCCTGGTACATCAACTGAAATTACTTCTGTTAATAGAATTGTACCTGCAATTGATGCAGCATTTTGGAGTGCTTGTTTTGTTACTTTGAATGGATCAATAATACCTGCATCTTTCATATTAACTGTAGAGCATTCTTTAATGTTATATCCAGTCCAAAAATCAGCACCACCTTTAAGATCAACCATTGCAATCATTGAAGCATTTGCTTCTGAATATCCAGCATTTGATAGGATTTGATAGAATGGTTTTGAACATGCATCGTATACTAATTTATATCCGAATTTAGTTGATTCACTTAAGTCATCAGTAAGTGCTTCATCAAGTGCCTTTCTAGAATACAACAATGCAATTCCACCTCCAGGTACAATACCACCTTCTAGTGCTGCTTTGGTTGCATGAAGAGCATCATCAACTCTATCTTTTGTTTCTTTCATTTCAGTTTCAGTAGATCCACCAACATGAACAACTGCAACACCACCACTGAATTTAGCTAGACGTTCTTGTAGTTTTTCCATTTCGAATGGTGTTTCAGCATTTTCAAGTTGAGTAGCTAAATCTTCAGCACGTTGAAGAATTGCTTCTTCTGTTCCTGCACCATCAATGATAGTTGTACTTTCTTTAGTGATTGTAGCTGTTTTAGCTTCACCAAACCATTTCCAATCGAATTTGTCAAGTTTCATTCCTTTATCTTTGTCAAATACAGTACCACCAGTTAGTACAGCAATATCTTCCAAGATAAGTTTTCTACGATCTCCAAAGTCAGGAGCTTTAACAGCTGCTACTTTAAGAGTACCTCTCATTTTATTTACAATAAGTGTAGCCAATGCTTCACCATCAATATCTTCAGCGATAATCAACAATGATTTGTTTGTGCTTGAAACACCTTCCAAGATAGGCAATAGCTCTTTAACTTGTGTAAATCTATGATCTGCAATCAACACGTATGTATCTTTCAATATTGTAGACATTGTGTTGTTGTTAGTAACAAAGTAAGGTGATTTGTAACCACGATCAAACTGAAGACCCTCAACTACTTCAAGGTATGTTTCTCCTGTTTTTGATTCTTCAATATGAACAACTCCTTCTTTACCTACTTTCTCAATAGCACGAGAAATAAGTTTCCCTACTTTTGGATCATTATTAGCTGAGATAGTTGCGATTTGCTCTAGTTGAGATTCTGAAGTGATATTTTCAGCTTTTTCTTCGAGTCCATCAAGAACTAATTCAACTGCTGCATCAATACCACGTTTGATTTCAACTGCATTTGCCCCATCATTAAGACGTTGAACACCATTTTTTACTAATTCTCTTGCGAGTAGAGTCGATGTAGTTGTACCATCACCAGCATTATCAGCTGTTTTGATTGCTGCTTGTTTTACCATGTTTACTCCCAAATCCTCAAAGGGATCTTCAACATTAGTAATCTGTTTTGCTACTGTTACACCATCTTTAGTAGATGAAACTGTATGACCATCTGTGTATACAAAGTTTCGTCCATTTGGTCCTAGAGTTGATACTACTGCATCTGCAAGTGTGTCAATACCATCAACTAGTTTTTTTCGAGCATCAGCTCCTAATTTAAGTTGTTTTTTCATGTTAATCTTCTTCTGTTACTTGTGCTAAAATTTCATTTTCTGATCCAATGAAGTACTCTTCACCTTGATGTTCTAATTTAGTGAATCCCATTGTAGGTAGAATTACAATTTCTCCAACTTTAGTTTCTGTTGGGATAAATACTCCTGTAACGCTATTTACTCCAGGTCCTACTGCTACTACCTCTCCATGTACATTTCTATCTTTATCCATATCTGGAACAATGATAGATCCATAAGTTGTTTCTTGTTCTTCAAGTGGTCGAACAATAACCGCATTGAATTTTGCTTTCAATTTCATATTTCTGTTGTGTTTAATAGTGATTCAATTCCGTTTTTAACTTCTTCCCAAGATCTAATGTAAGATTGGATTGAAGTAAATTCACCCTCATTTTCATAGAATTTATGCTTTGCTACTATGTTTAAGGCATTTTTGAAACTAGTGTAGTAACCAATTGTTTTTTCAACTTCTCTAGGTTCAGTTTTGGTTCCTTTAAAACCACGTGTTGAAACCGATACTTCAATAACTTCGAAATTACTTGCGTCTTTTTTAATGTAAAATGGAGCCATCTTTGGATCACGAATTATACATTGTGTTGTGAATGCTTCAGTAGATCCTCCTTTTGGTCTACCTCTTCTCTTTTTTTCTTCCATATAACTATATATTTTGTTGTAATATAATAAAAATTATTCATGTAACCAAGCTTTAGGGCACTTGTTTTGAAAAACTTTTATTTAATTTTAATTGATTTTGGTTTTGATTCTTCTGAGATAGGTATATGGAGTTTTAATAACCCATTTTCCATTTCTGCTGCAATTTTAGTTAAATTGTATTTTGGGGAAATTTTATATCCTAAATCAAAAGATTTTTTAGATAAACCATGGTAAATGTAACCTGAAAGGTCAATTTCATTTTTAGGTTTTTTATAACTTATTTTTAATAAATCTCCCTCTACACTGATATCAAGATCATCTTTGGTAAGTCCAGTACAGGCTACTTCAAAATGAAGTCCTTTATCATCGTAATAAATGTCTAGGGGGTGGGGTTGTTTTGAATTTAATGCTGGTGCGAATTGGTCTTCTGCATTAAAGAAGTTTCTAAATAGAATGTCGAACGGATTACGTTCATTAATTTTTAATGTACTCATATCATTTTTAAATTGTGCTGTCACTTAGATCAGCGGGTTAAACTGTGTTATAACGTGCCCTAAAGTCTAGTTATGTTAATACATATATTGATTTTAAAAATTTGTGCTTTCTTTTCTAACCATAAAATACTCACTTGATATGTCACCTGTTGTGAATTCAAGTTTCATTAAACCTTTAGAACTTAAATATAGAGTTCCTGATTCCATATCTTTGTTAGCATTCAAAATGGTTTTGAACATATTTGAATTAAATGGTAATTTCAGATCTTGAACATTAATGTCTCCATACATGCTATACATGATTTTATTATTATGTCCACTTTCATCTCCAAATGTAAATTTACAAATATCAGTACCATCTAAATCTTTTTCAGTTGTGATAACCATATTATCAATTTCAGCTAATGCGCTTTTAGCTTTAATTAAATTACCTAATTGATTCTCATCAACATCAAAGTTTAGTGTTACATCCCAATCTGGTTCACTAACAGTACCTATTTTACCAATCAAAAGCAAATCTGCTAATGCGTATGATAAATTAAAGTTTTCATCTGAAATATTCAGTTTGGTAAATACTTTGTTTGTTTTTTCTGCATGTAGTAAAACATCACCTAAGGTAATGCCTATTAAGTTATTGAGTTTTTTAGTGTTGTAAATAGCTAAGTCTCCATCTTCCATTGGGAAGCCCTTATAGGAAACATTACCAATTACCTCTTTATTGGTTGATTGAAAGTCAATAGACAACACTTCATCTCTTGTTGACCATTTAACAGATTCATTCTCACCCAAATAATATTTGGATATAATTGATTGTAAAGTTAATTTATTTATCATGTTGTTTATTTAATCAAAGTTAAAAAATACTGATCGGTAAGGGTTTAAATTAAGGCTCCAACCAAGATCGTCGTAAAAACCCTCAAGTTTATTCAATAGAATAGAATCAAAAATCTTCTGTCTATCAGCATATTTTTCCATAAATTCAGCAATCTTATCTGGTATGTCAAAAGATAAAAACCCTAAAGCATCTATCTGGTATGGATTTGGTTTTAGATAAACATATTTTATCTTATCACCTTGAACAATATACGAATGATCTTTATTCAATCCCCAGAATCGAATTAAGTCATTATAAACAGCTGCTGCTTTAGCACTAACAGGTGCTCCTTTAACCATCGTAGTAAACATTTCCCCTGCTTTAGGCTTACTACCAGTGTATTTATTTAATGTTTTTACACCAGTAGGGTTACCTAAATCTGCTAATGAAATATCACCACTTAAAATTTGTTTCTTAAATTCCTTAACACGTTTGTCAATTTCTGATTGTTGGGCTCCTTTTAGAACATCAACTAATACTTGTCTAAAAAACTTACCTAATACTTGAGGGAAATTTGCTTTCTTAAACTCAAGACCTTTAACGTCTAGTTTTTCTTTAGTTATACCTTCTTGTTTAGTAATCCACTGTGCATATCTACGAGTAGCTCTAAAATAAGCTGAGCGGATAACACACTCAGTTTTCATTTCTAATCTATGGGTAGAAACATTAAAGCAATCAGTTGCTAATGCATCATATGAATCTGTAATATAATCCTGGTAGTATAAGGCTATTTTTTCTAGTTCCTCATCTTTCTCCTCACTAGACATCTCATCAAAAGTAGGATGTAAATAACGAAGAAGAGGTTCAGCACATAAATACACTGAATCTGTATCTGAGTAAGCGCAGTAATTCGTATCATCTTCATCACATATCCACCAAGGAACTTCTTCTATATGTTTCATCTATTTATCTAAATTTTTAATTTCTATTTCCCCATTTAATACTATTGGGATTGAAGTTAATGTTCCTAATAACATCCCTCCTTTAATTTGAATATCAACTCCCAAAAAATAGAAAAGAATCATCCACATACTTGAAAGGGCACAAGTTACTACAAACCAAAATACTAAGTATGGTAAAATTATCCTAAACATTATTTTCTAATTATATAATTTGGGTCAACACTATCACCATCATGGTCCATAGGTCTAATTGCTGAATCTGGGTTTCCTTTACTATTTACCATTTGTTCAGTGATTATTACTTTAAAACGTTTACCCCCCATCTTGAAGTTCCCACCTTGTTTCAACATTTTTCTAAATAAGGTTTCCTCATTTTCAGACCAAGATTCACTTAATTTTATTAATTGTTCTTTAGTAGCAGGCTCATCATTAACTAATACTTTAACGTTGCTTCTAAGGGATTGTTTGCTTAACATAAATTTTATTTTAAAGTTATAATATACTTAAATTGTTTTAGACATCCAATGTTTCCTCACCTCTCATAAC
>Ga0187217_1000822_pt1 | contig 12822 bp, 17 predicted proteins | sample 15SPOviralmetaG_FD_130165 | JGI IMG/M metagenome (GOLD analysis project Ga0187217, IMG submission 130165) | Marine viral communities from the oligotrophic San Pedro Time Series (SPOT) site, San Pedro Channel, CA, USA - 15 SPOT_SRF_2010-09-15... | ecosystem: Environmental > Aquatic > Marine >... | reverse complement strand
GCATCAACGTCTCAGCGATGTCGATTGTGAAAGGGTTCACTTGATAACCTACCTTCTGAATTTTATTCAAGAAAGCATAGGGTGTTTCCCCCTGTATACATGGGACATTACGCCTAACCATGTCATGGCCTCGCATTACCTCATTTAAGATGTACCCACCTTGACGATTTTCTGACCAATCATTAGGTTCAATCAGCATTGGGTACGCAATAGGACTGAATAATTCAGCCGTTGCCATTATCGAATCTTTTATTTCTATAAATTCAGGGGTTGGTACTACATAATTTTCTTTCTTCTTACCTTGCTGTTTTGTTTGTTTGGTAAACCAGCCACTTGATTCCACGATGCAATCGAGTAACCATCCTCCAAGTTTTACACGATCAGGTCGATACCATGATGACCATTGCGGCACATCATAACGTTGAATAAGTGTACGGATAATGACAAACTTTTGATGCGTTCCAGTTGTATTATGCCAATAGTTTTTTTGAAGTGTATTGAGTAAACCTGGACAATTACGCTCATAAAACTGCATTTGTGCTTCTTGCTCAACGGCGTAGCCAATGGCATCACATACATCAACAAGTCTGTTTTGTTTATCTCTATAACTAAAAACTTTGTCGAAGGTAATCTTTAACGCAATGGCGGCACAGGCCGCAGCTTCTATTGGCTCAAGGTATTGACGTATTTCTCTGAAGGCTGGTCCATTACCCCCTTTTGAAAGTCGTAATTTGGTGTCTTCAATCCGCTTGGTAACCAGAGGCAGAAGAGTAGAAACACTGCTGCACCCATATACGCTAGCGGATGCATATGACTTTGCTTCGAGATCTCTCGTGTTCTTGCGTAAACGCTCAAGCCCGAGTCGGATTGCATCTCTTTCAAATTGAATTTGCTCATCTATTTGTGCTGGTGTTGCCAATGAAATTCCCCGCTAGAACCAGTGAATAGAATCATACCCTAGTGGATACGTGTGCACAACTGACGCCTCAGGCTTTTTCACCTGAGGTATACGTCAGTGATTAAAATTCGCCTTGGAACCTGAAACTAGCGCGTCTACCAATTCCGCCACATCCGCAGAGGGATTCCAGCGATGAGTCTCACCGTAGAATCGCTGCTGTTGCAGCTTGAAAATGGTATCACGCTACCCATTAGACGCGCTCAGATAGAAGCCATCGCTTCCGTGAGTGCTGCATCTGTAGCCTTTGCATATCGTAACGTTGTCTCGACACGCTTGTGTCCGCAGAGAGCCATGATGGATCTGATTGGGACGCCAGCTTCAGCGAGCCATGTTGCGTAACTGTGTCGAAGTGTGTGGAATACATAAGCATCCTCTTTGGGTAGTAGTTTGTTGACCTTTCTAAAGGCTCTTAACAGTTGATCTTTGTCACGCCATTCATCACCGAAAATGCGTATAGCAGAAGACGATTGTGAACAACGGGAGTAAACAATGGCCTTGATCTTGTCATGGATCGGTATCGATCTGACATTCTTAGCCTTCGTTACTTGATCAGGTACACCACCAACATGTATCAAGTTAGATACAACATCAATGTCTTGATTCCTAAGCCTTAAGATCTCACCTTGTCGCATACCTGTATAGGCAGCGAATTGAATGATGTCAGATAAGTCATCACGCATAAATACTTCAGTGGACAAATGAGATAGTTGGTTAACCTCATCTTTGGTGTACCAAAATACACGTCCTTCTGATTCCTTACGCCTACGAAACTTAGGAGCGGATTCGATTAACTCATCGATGAGTAGGTGGTTAAGGACAGTCGAGAGTGCAGAGACGATTCGATTGATAGTCGCATCTGATTTACCTTCGTCTTCCCACTCAATACACCATTGATTGACAACGGCTGGTTTGATTCGTGAGATAGGGAAGGATCCTCCCGCGACCCTACTAATGTGCTCGCAATTAATTCGAGCTGTTGCTGATCCATTACCATGTCTCCATGTGTGGCGTGTTTTGAATGTGTAGTCCATGGCTTGTTGCCATGTTTTGATCTCATCCATAGATAGTGGATTTGATAAGGTGGACAAGTGACTCACCCTTGGAAGTTAGTTTCAACAGGTGTCTGCGTCCGTTACCGGGATCGGTGTACTTCTCAACTAAGCCAAGACCAGCCGATAACTTACCGGGCCGTTGTTTGCCATTAGTTAAAAAATCAATCATCCGTGAACAGGATGCAGTCGTGAGGTTTTGATCTTCTTCTATAGCCTGTTTATGACAGGGATTGTGTGAAGCTACATACAGAAGAACAGTTACCGCTTGCGCAGGTATCTCACGATGCTGAAGACGTAACATCTCCCAAGCGTTAAGTAGATCATTCAGCTTGCTGTCTGTTTCTTCTCTTTTGAGGGGATCCATGGTTCAAGCTGAACTCCATGATGAGCATACCACAGTGGACATGTAAAGTACGACGTACAATCCATACGTCATATCTAGAAATGTCATTGAAGCCGAAATAAAACAAAAGAAGTTACGATAGAAACAAGTGCAACATTGCAGCGATTAACAAACGTCGTCGTTCGGTGCGATACAAACTGTAGATGCTTCTCTGTGTAAATACAGTTTGACTGCATCACTAATCAATTGAATCATGGTTTGGTCACGCTGTGCAGCTAGTACCTTAAGATCGCAATGCATACTGTCAGTAATGATACAAGTCACGCGCTTCACTCAAAATCTTGCTCAATTGGGCTCATGATAACAATAATCAGTAAGTAGACATGCTTAGTGGTGATGTAAATACATCCCAATTTTCATACACTAGCGTATCAGTATGAAAGCCGTAAGCTAAGAAAGTAGTGAACTCCTCATGCGTTAGCTGTTCGAGTTGTATTTGCTCGCTTGTTTCTTGATTAATCTGTGTCTGAGTCATTGTCTTTGGTTTTGAGTAAGTGGATTGCATCTGAATTGCAAATAGTTAAAGTGTGTTGACCGGTGCTTAAGTATTTAATAAGCCGATCTTGTGCAGCATGTGGACGTTGATAACAGTGCTCAGTGACAACGCCTGTAACATTGTTTTCAGCGCGAATAATGCACTGAACACTTGATGGCAACTCCCAACCATTTAATTTAAAAAGAACAAACTCTTCCCATGTACATGAGTCGAAGTATTCACTTGGGGCTTCCTCTATTGCTGACCAATTGTTTGGAAACTCCTTTCTATTCCCACTCATCTTTCATCCTCACATCCTTTAGTGTACAAGTGCGCTGAGTGGATAACTCCATCGCTTGCCATGCGGCACGCTCAGCATCAGGAGCTAGAACATGTTCAGTCAACACATTCTCAGCGTCATCAACCATAGTGACAATATATTCTTTGTATTGAGTCCGTCCTAGTAGTGGCAATAGATCACCTCCAAAAGTGTCGATTGTGAATTAATGTATACATCAAGGATGTAATAATAGTGATACTAAGTACAGGAAAAATCAATGATGATGCACCTATAAAGTATAGAAGCAAGGATAAGAATAAGCCAACCTTGATTATATTAATCATCTGCTTGTATTGAATCCTTGATCTCATTAATCAGTTGATTCTCAAGTTTATTTGCATTGACATCATCATATCTTGATGAGTAATCAACGTACATCCAATTAATACCCTCGGCAAGTAACATGCTTACAGTGTGATTAATAGGACGCATTTCTGCTGCTGCTATTTTTTTAACAGCATCGAATTGTACATCAGTTAGGGTGTAACTCATTTGTTTGAATAGTAACGTGAGGTGATACGATTGCTGCGCTGATAGATAACAGCAGTAGAGAAGATACCAATCATCCCCACAATTGCAAGGATGATAGTGGACTCAGATGGGATAAACATTAGCTAGCGAGTGTAAATTCTTGGAAGTCATCAAGTAATCGATTGAGTACTTCAGGACGAACATTATTAGGTTCTAGTCCCTTATCTCTTAAGTGATGATTCCAGTGATTGAGTGCATTAAGAACCTCCATCCGTTCATTGTGATTATAGAATTCAAATGAACGAGTTGATGTTTTAGAATTGATAGTCATTGGATGAAAAGATAAGAGGACGGATAACGAGACTGATAAGCATCAAGTGCTAAGTCTGCCTCATCAAGTGTTGGATAGAACCCTAGAGTTTGAGTGACATCATCATCATTAGGTTCTACTGCTTTAGCAATTAAGCGACGAAGTTCGTAGAGGTTAGTCATTAATCAGAAGGAGGATAAGAGAACTTAAATTGGTAATAATTAGACTTATCTTTGTTCTCATCTTTCCATTTACGATACTTAGATTTAGGTTTTGGTTTACTCGTAGTCATCAGGAAACTCCGCGAAACAGGACAAGATAGCGTAGTAAGTCCGGTTATACTTTGTGTCATATAACCAGTCATACCATCTGTCTACATTGTAGTGCAATTTGTCGTAACGTAACATTTAAGCAACCTCACCATGATGACAAAGAATACTGCTGGTGCTCCGATAAGTAAACGCTTGCCAAAGTTCATCAGTACCATCTAAATCTTCCTCTCCTTCGTCAGTCATTTGATTCATATAATCAGATGCTACTAACTCGATAAATGTCCACACTAACTTGTTCTTCATGTCAGTCATATCATGGCAGTCAGTAACAAGATGGAACATGAAGTCTTCACCATAGATATCAGCGAGATACTCTTCAATGTCAGACTCATACTTATCAAAGAACTCTGATGTTTCAGTGTAATAGATATGCTCCTGTGCACATCCTGAAACACATCCATGCTCAGCAATGTCACGTAAAGAATCAGAGTCATAGCTGTTAAGTATAGACTTAACGGCATAGTTTGTAGCCATTGAGTGAAAAGAATAAAGAACAAAAGATACACTAAGGTATCAGTACTGGCCTAGGCATTGCACCTAGGCTGTGAGCTATGACTCAAACAGCAAATGTTGGGAGTTGCTTCACATCCCATACTGCGAGCGGTTCGCACTTAGCACGGTCGCCCTTGCAGTTAGTGTTGACCCAGAAACCTAGGCTCATGCTTGGATTGAGTAGCAGGTTGATGATCGCTCTACGTGATACGTTAGTGTACCGGTACAGGTCGCCCTTAGCGTATGCAAGCTCTACGACACCTTTGAGAGGGTTGACGTAGATGGCCTCGATGGCGTCGCTTGATCTGAATGAAACTTTGAAGAACATGAAAGCGGGTTAGTGCGCTGTTGAATCCACAACATATACGGTAGTGGTCAGGTCTGCATAGTGGACAGTCAGACAAAGTGGCACAAGGTATAGCAGGAAGCTAGTGATAGCAGCGGGTTTCAGACTAAATATTAGTTTTGCAGACAGATGATCACATAATAAAATATATAAAGGCTAGGTGTGGTGTGCAGTAAATAATCAAGACCCTAGTCATAGCGCCTAGATTGCATATCTAAAGCGTGCAAAACAGGCCCCACGAGGGGGGATCGCCCCACCCCCTACATGAACATAGGTCTAGGAAATTTATGTTATTTTTTTTTGATCTTACAGAGATGTAGTTGACACCCAACTTCTGTAATAGGGTAGTTGGCGTTAACCTTAACGTCAATACCACATTCTTTACATTTAACGATTTTAACCGGATCTAGGTTCATCATATACACAGTACACAGGGCTAGGAAGTAAAAATGCTTAAAATCAAGGCTATAACACTCTAAGTAATCATCTTAGTGTTATCAGCAGGAGACTCTTCTTCCATTGCTTCAGATGCAAAGGAAGTATCTTTACGAGGTTCAAGTTTAGATTGAACGTATAATTCATCCATTTCTAAGCACCATTTCTTAACTGCTTGACTTTGATCAGTAAACTTAGCAGCGCCTAAGACTCTCCAGCACTCTTTAGGATCAATATGACCACGAGTAGAGCCTTTATAATGAGAAACAAAGAAGTTAGGACCTTCTCTTGTACGTGTATACGTAAAGGAACAGGAAGGAGTATTACCTTCAAACTCAATAGGCTTCATAACTTGTTAACAATATAATTAGAGTGGGTATCAAAGAATTGATAAGTAATTACATTAATGGTAATATTAGATCAATAAGTAGATAGAAGATAAAGTAAATGTTTTGTATATGGGCTATAGCCCGTACTTACAGAATCAACATTCAGGGTTGATTAATAAAGGGAGGAGAGTGTCTGTATAAGACACGATTCCTCCCCTAGGAGGTCGGGTCCACCCTTCCCTTCCCCCATATACATAGGACATTAGATTAAACCCAGGTGGGAACAGTCTTTTTACCAGCTAATCCACGAGCTTCATAACGTTGTTCAAGAGACATACCAAAAGCCATATGATTAGCAGCTTGTTCAGGATCATCAACCCACGCATCCATCATGTCATTCCAATCATCTATCTTATTTTGCTTCATCTGTTCATGAGCAGAGATTGCCATAGCATCTGTGAAGTACTTAACCCCTTGAGCTAAGCAATCGACTCTGTCATCATGTTTAACAGCACCCTTTTCTCTACACATACGGCTCATCTGATAGAAGAGCATATAGAGGAGACGTTCTTCAGGAGGAGCGTCGGGGTTAGATTTAAAGTCATCTTCAATAACTTTTCGATCTACAACAAGGCGATGTTGATTGAGTACAGGCTCTAAGGAATCAATGATTCTGTCTTCCTTACGTACGTTGGCGCGTACCTCTTCAACGTCAATGAGCTGTTTAGTTTGTTGTAAGTGTTTCTTAAATAACTCAGCGACGAGGCCATCACCAAAGTTAGTTTCAATAACAAGTTTTTGTACTTGGTACTTCTTACATTTACGCAGGATACCTAGCAATGTGTTGTCAGAGTATCCATCTTTAGAAGCATAGACTTCGTGTAAGAAAAGGAAACCATTTCGTTGGGAGATAAAACATGCTGCTGTTTCATCTGTACCTCTACCCGATGGATCAACGCTGCAGATTGTTTCTGTGTAAGGATCCCATGAACCTTGTAGTTGCATTGGAGAGTAGAAATAATCTCCAGGTAGACCCACAGTGGGGAGGTCTTTGATAACATTTTGGGGATCGGAACACCAAACGAGGGATTCGGGAGCAGTAGTAGGGTTGACAGAAGTAACGATAAGATCTGCCATTTTGAGAGGGAACTTTTCAGCATCACTAAGAGAAGTATCAAGCATGAATTGCAACATGAAGTTGCTACGACCCATAGAAGCTTCACGTTCTAATAGATCCTCATGATCAAAACGATCAGGATCTGTAGGTTCCCAGGGGTCTGCACCGTGATCAATATCATTAACAAGAGCAGGTGCTAAGAGACCTTCGTATTTATCAGTACTACGCGGATAACGTGAGGGCCAAACAAAGGGCCTGTAGTTACGTTCAGCGAGCTTACGATAGATAGTAAAGGTAGTTTGTGGTGTACCTAGGATGCAGATACGAGAATCAGCTTTAGGAGTAAGGATAGATTCAACCTCTGTTGTAAGTTGCAGAAGTTTTTCTCGCATCAGTTCTGTCATTGAGTTACCAGGAACTTCAATGTCATCTAGGACCATAAGGTCAGCACGACTGCCGGTAAGCTGACCTGTAATACCGACTGATTTAACAGAAGGAGCCTGGTGAGGGCTGCAGTTAACGTCAAAAGATATACGCGACCAACGGGAATCGTCAGACTTAGGGCGCAAATGAGAAAGCCAAGGTGTTTCAATGATTAGTTTCTGTAGGAATATGGACATGTTGTCTGCACGTTCTTTAGAAGCAGAAATGATCATGATCTTCTTCTCACAATCATTGAAAAGATTCCAAAGAACAAAGGCACCAGTAATCCAAGATTTACCTACACCACGGAATGCTTGTATCTGTAAACGTTTAGGGCCGTGTTGTAAGTAATCAGCGATGTTGTATTGAGCACGAGTAGGTGAAGGTAACTCAAGTTGTGACCACATAGCTTGTAGAAACAGCTTAAAATCACCCTGTAAGGCGGTTAATATGTCTTCCATAGGGATTCATAGCAAGAGACTATTTAGAACCCTTCAGAGGCTCTTCTACAACCATCCCAGGCTTATATGCGGCATTAAATCCATCAGTAACTTCTTTAATGTCGTAATACATCTCACCTTCTTTAAACATTTTACGAGCTTGTTTAATCTCTTTAACCATCTGATCAGCAAAAACCATACGATCCTGAAGGTTCATACCATCGAGAGATGCATTGCTGTACTTAAGAATGGCCTCTTTTGCATACGACTGATGCACTGAGGTATGGGTAGCATTAGTTAAATCGGCTCGATTGCGTGGATCATTGCCAATGTACACACCACGCTTCTCAAAATAATTGATTAGTGAGGTCGATTCCTTACGATCTAAACCATCAAATAGAAAAGCAAGCGATTTTACAGGTGCAATGTGATGCGATTCCCTATCAGCTCTTTGAGGTGCGTCCTTGAGAAAGCTCTTTCCAGTGACTCCTTCTTTTGATTGTTGTACTCCTTTTTGATCTCGATCATAAACTTCAGCTTGTTTGTCATCACGACTACGAAACTGACTAGGAGTCTTACCATTGCTCTGATGATAGAAAAGAACACCATCATCGTCTTTAAACAAAGGTTTTTGAAGGCCCTTACGCTGATCAGTTACCGTAGCCATGTCGGCTTTGAACCTACCAAAGTCTTTATGACCACCAGCCTTACCTTCATAATCTGCTTGATTTAATACACGAGGAGGAACTTTTCGTGATTCTTTCTTAGCTGCTTTTGCAGCACCATTTTTTAAACCGTTATCACCGTTTTTAATAAGGTGCTTTATATGTTGCATAAAAAAAGCCCCCTTGCGGGGGCGGTATAATTATTCGTTAGTGGATAGGTTTGTTATTAGTAATTTCTATTTCCTGGATAACCAGCTTTATTAGCGGCTGATTGATTAGGCTTTTTCTTTTTATCTAATTTGGCGAGAATTTCTTTCTGCTTTTTAGTACCTGCTTTTTCAATCATCTTCCGATTAGCCTTGGCCCAAGCTGCCATACGACTAGAAGCAGAAGCATCTTTCATACTGTTTTGAGCAGGAGGTTTAGGTATTTTGGAAGCAGGAGGATTGGAAGAAGAGCTAGCTTTTTTCTTTGCAGCGGCTGCTTTAGCCTTAGCTTCAGCTTGATAGTCACGGCCTTTCTTTACAGTCTTAGTAACGGCATTGGTTGGATAGTTAGAAGGCTTTTTAGATGCAGGTTTGACTTCCGTCTTACTGGATGCAGTTTTAGGCTTGCGTTCGTTAGTGGTATCTTTTTTCAAAGGGTTTTTAAGAAAGCGATCCATACGTGCATCACCCTGCTCAAATTCATTTTTTACACTGTTACCTAAAGCTCCCTTGCGTGCTGCAATTTCAGCAGCAGTCATTGCAATACCAGCAAGCCCACCTTTAATTGATGTACGTGCTCCAGTTCTACGTAAAGCTCTAGAAACAGCAGATGCGGATCTGGAAGCTTTTTTTGGAGGTTGTACTTTGGGAAGTTGTAACTTTGGAAGTTTTATCTTTGGAAGTTTTACTTTAGGTTTAGGTGTAGAAGATTTAGGTTTAGGTGTAGAAGATTTAGGTTTAGGAATAGATGGGGCTTTAAATCTAGATGAAGAGACTTTAGGCGTAGCTTTAGTAGCAGGCTGCTTTGGTCCTGTCCCTGCTGCTGTCCAACGTTTCCCATTCCACCTAACCATTCGACCTTGAAGCCGTTTTGTTGCTCCAACCTTTGGAGTAGAAGAAGCTGAGGCTTTAGTAGGTGTAGGCTTAGAAACTTTTTTCTTTACTGCAGGTTTAGTTGCAGGTTTAGTACCACCTTTAATCTGCTTATTGTAAGTACTTTTAGAGACATAACGGCTGTTGGTACCCATAACCATTCCAGGTTTAGAAGGGTGTTTAGTGCCTGGCTTAATCTTTGATGCCATGATTATTTAGATATGTAAGAATGAATAATGTGTTCCCGTAATGGGTTGTTATATCGAGCTATATATTCCCGATAGTTAAGACTTCCTTTTTCCTGATTGCAACTAAGACAGGCTGCAACTGTGTTCCTATTGTCACGTCCTCCATGACAGCGAGGATGGACATGATCGAGAGTAAGTTCATTAATGTCATAGGTTTCTCCGCAATAGACGCATGTACAGTCAAAATGTTCTTTTATGCTGCGCCTCCAAAGGCGCTTTGCTTCAGAGGATGTCATGGCTATTAAGTTGTATAGATAGTGATCAGGAGTTGGAAGTAATGGGGTCATTTGATCCGACGATTTTTAGAAGCAGACATAATCTTTAGTTTGCCGTTAGCGGTATGATGTACATCACTACCACCTTTTCCTTCTAGACCATTAGCCCTTCGATAAGATCTAGTCTCGGCATTCTTTTTTTTCCTAGCTGGTTTGTTTGCAGCTTTGGATGATGTCTGTTTATGCTTCTCGTCAGCTTCAGGGTTGTCCCTATAGAACTTTGCAGTTCTGCCTAATTGTTTACGCGGCAGTTTCTCTCTTGCCATAGAGCCTCCGTTGTACCATTTCAGGGTCTACTTGTGGCATAAGGTTTGCCAATTTACTAAGAGCACTGCCATCCATAGCAATACCACTTATATCGTTTGTTTTAAGCCAGTCACAAGCTGCTTTTAAATCTTGTGTTGTAGCCTCGCCCGATTTAATACGAGCAAGGAATTCTTTAGTAACAAGATTATGCAACTCATTGAATTGATCTTCAGTTGCTTTTTTCTTTGTAGTCACAAGTAATTAATTAACTCCAAGGTGTACCGGTAGCTTTAGTAGGTGCTTTCTGTTCATCAAGTTGTGCTTGAAGTGCTACTTCAATTTCAGAAACTTTTTCTGCAGTTAGTTGGTCTTTAACCCAGCCAACTACAACTTCTTCAGTAAGAGAAGCATAAGGTGCCAAGTCTTCAGGACGTTCAAATCCAATAGATCCATATGCTCCTGAATTATAGGTTTCGTCAGATGCCGATACAGTGTAGTGAGCAGTGAATACAAAACCGTCTTCAGTCTCCCTATCTAGTTGAGCAATTTTCCAGGTAGTAGTAGTCATTTTTATTAAGAAATTAATTAAGTTATTTTTATAAATACCCCGCGTTGCCACGGGGCGGTTATCGTCAGCCAGCCTCAAGTGCTGCAACTTTGGCTGATAGTTCAGCTACTGCACCAAGCAGTTTCATGACAAGGATGTCATGGTTAATAGCTTTGTAGCTGTCGTCTAATTCTTCGTAGGTTGCAGCTTTTGTTTCGTTGCCCTCTTCATCCAACACAGCGGGCGTAAGCTCTGCTCCTTGTTTAGTGCGAGGCACGGTATAAGTTAAACCAGGGCAAACTTTTTCAGCTTCTTGTGCAACTAAACCAAGGAAACGCTTTGCACGTAGTTCTTCGTTAAGTGGTGCATCATCGTTCCAGTCAAAGTTTTTAAGCTGTGAGCCAAGAGCAACTGCATCTGCAAGTTGTGGGTTTGCATCAGTGATGTTTTCTTTGAAGCGAATGTCGGAAACGTTTGAAGCTGTGACGGCGCCCGCAAACGTGGCGCTGCCATTGGCTTTAAATTCAATTGCTTGGGCATTAGAATTAGTTCCAAATTGTGCAATAGTAGTAGTGCCAGTTGCCCCGGTTCGGCTTACAAGCAGATAAGAGCTAGAACCTACTAAATTAACGTTACTAGTAAATGTGGCCGAGCCCGAGCTGTTGATTCGTAGGCGCTCTCCCCAGCCTCCACTATATGTTTCAAAAGCAATGCTTCCAGTGGCAGTTCGAGAACCAATAACGCCTGTATTTTCGTTATTCCTTGCACCAAACCACAATCCAGCTTTATTCCCGGATGTCCCTTCGTATCCACTCATAAACACCCGCGTATTCGCAGTGCCTGATCCGGTGCCACTTGCCAAAATAGTTAATTTGCCATCACCAGTACTTGCATCGGAAACGCCAATGCCAACAGAACCCGAGCTGTCGATTCGCATTCGCTCGGCACCAGCAGTTACCCATTTAAAATAATCTCCATTATGGTCATACTGAATGACACCTCGATATTCATCAGCGCCCGAAGTAGCATCAGAAAAGAAAATTGTCCCAACACTACTTGTGCCGGAACGCAGAGTGATTCCGCAATTACCAGAATCTGCAATAGTTAAATTATCAGCGGTAGCCTCACCTTCAGTTGTTGTTCCAACCAACAGCCTGCCCGAGCTGTCGATTCGCATCCGCTCGGCTGCATTTACCGTAAACTGCATGTGATCAGTATTATGTGCATATCGAATACCGCCGGTATACCTAGCAGTTCCTGTTGTACCGTCTGCAAAGAAAATCTCAGTGTCAGAGGTTGTACCACCTCTTAAAGTCATTCCGCAATGAGATGAGTTTGCTATTGTTAAAGAATCACCGTAAGAAGCAAATCCTGCGGTTGTGGTGCCTACAAGAATATGCCCCGAGCTGTCGATTCGCATCTGCTCGGTCCCAGCAGTCAAGAAAGCTAAAGGCTTAAATGATCCGCCACTTCCATAATATGTAGAGCCAATTCGTGCTGAAGTATCATCAGATTCTAGGTAAAGAGATGTCTTATTGCTGCTAGCATGTGTGAAATTAGCCTTAGTTGCAGTACTGCTTACTACTTCAAATTGGTTGGCGGGATTTGTCGTACCAACCCCAACTTTTCCCGAGCTGTCGATTCGTAGGCGCTCGCCACGGGAGCCAGAAGATGTTGTGTAAAACAATAAATTAGAGCTGCCAGCACTTTCGGAAAAGATTCTTCCGTTATTGCTACTGCTATCCCAGTCAAAAGTTATCCCTTCATCAGTAACACCGCTAGTCTGACCTGAGATTTTTAATCCATTTCCTGCTACTTCTAGCGACTCACTAGGCGACG
>Ga0187217_1000819_pt1 | contig 12828 bp, 23 predicted proteins | sample 15SPOviralmetaG_FD_130165 | JGI IMG/M metagenome (GOLD analysis project Ga0187217, IMG submission 130165) | Marine viral communities from the oligotrophic San Pedro Time Series (SPOT) site, San Pedro Channel, CA, USA - 15 SPOT_SRF_2010-09-15... | ecosystem: Environmental > Aquatic > Marine >... | reverse complement strand
GGGGAGGAATCTCCATAGTATGATTGTACTGTAGCCGAAGGACCATCAGTATCGCTGATAGACAATGTAGTGAACAGGCGACCACTCGCCGCTTTACCTGCTACAATACCAAACTCTTCCTCACCACAATGAACACGCAGTTTGAACTGTGAGTCATCAGATACGAGTGTACGCATACCCGCCAATGAAATCAAATCCTTAGTCTCAAATAGTGTACCATGAGCCGTTAAGGGACTCTTGTAAAACGTAGTGAAGTTATCACCAATGCATGAATTAATTACTTTACTCATTGCATTAACTTTAGCATGGGACTCAATCTCATCAGTACTTGGTATCTGCAATCGGTTACCACCTGCATCAATGTGTAGTGGCTTGACAGGAGATACCTGTCGAAGTGTTACATCATCTTGCTTACTTGCTTTCAAGAACTTAAGGAACTTCTCAAGCATAGCGATGTGAATGATACCCTCTTCTTGTATGTCTGATACGACAAGACGCTTGCGTAGATAGTAATTAGCATACGCTACTTGTACAGTCATGTACATACCTGAACAGTTGATACGAAGGTCCTCAATACCTTTAGTGAAACCACTAAGGAACTTCATCAAATCACTACGGTCTACGGTTATCTTAGTCATACAATCAACTCTTTTCTCTTTGCCGATTTATAAAGGTGGAAAGGAAGAAGGAGGATAAAGTGATAGAAAACCCCTGTCATGGCTGGAACACCACAAGTCGGAATGAATTTCCCTCTTATTACTTGACAAACTTTCCCCAATACCTAACATGCAAAAGGTATTGAATCACAAACTCCCATCGTATAATTCAGGGAGGCCGAACCATTCAGGCTCGCCATCAGGACGTGTAGTGAATACCTTTCTTCGCTTGTCTTGAAGTTCAGGATTCATCTTCGCCTTAGAGAATTTGACATAGTAGTGCATCGCTAACAACTCACCATCTTCATTGAGTTCTTCTTCCTTCTCGGTAAGTAGGATAGTCGGTAAGTAGTTGTTCGTTCGCTTCTCCCAATCAGGTACGAAACGCTTGTTGGGTCCATAGAAGTCCTTAGTTGCCATGTGGGTTTCCCATATGACCTTAACACCAAGTCGAACTAAATCACGAGACAATGCTGTGAGTTGGTGGAACCGTGTGTTACGGATAGCCCATGTCGCTTGCTTCTCAACCTTCGCTGAACCGCTTCCGTCTGCCGCTTCAATGGCATCGTTAGACAAACCTAAGTCCACGATACGCATGTTGTTGGCACATATCTCCAACCATGAATCAACACCGCTAATGATGACACCCCATACAGGATTGCCCTTCGTTGCTTGGTCGTGAATGTATTTCATGATGTCCATGACACGTTGATGAGTAGCGGGATAGTTGTAAGCAGTACGGTCATTGACCGCCATTGCCCACGGGTTCCATGATACGATGTTGTCCTCTTCTGTGTGTAGTGCGGAAGCAAGCATTGCTACTCCCATATCAAAGTCGAGTACGTGTAGTTTGGCGTTGGGGTCTTTGGTTGTATCTTTGGCAAACCAATCGAGCATGATACCCGACTTACATGTGCCATCAAATCCAGCCACTCCGATGAAGTCGTAGCGTTGTGCCTTAGCCTTCTCCATCATTGTTTGCTCGGCTCGTAGGTGAGCGAATGGGTCATCATTACTGACAGCCGCAATTGCTTTCGCTTGTCCCTTCGCCTTCGCCTTCGCTTCTTTTTCTTCGTTCTTAATTTCTGTTACTGTTGTTCCAAATCCTGACATATTTATTCCTCCTTTTTTGTTTTCTTCTCTTGGCATGTGTCACAAAGTATTTTGTAAATGTCATCAATTACAGACTTACAGTTAGGACATACACCCTTTGCTTCAAAGAAACCGAAATCAGTCAAATTGACCAACTCCTGTATCGCCACCAGTTGCTCGTTGTCGGCTACGTCGTGGGTCTGCAAAGACTCCCATGACGCTTATCTTAGGAGATACAATACCATTGTATTCCTTCATACCTAAACGACCAAAGACAAGTACTGTAGAGCGTTCGGCGTATTCAAACGCCTCCTCACCCCATCCTGCTACGAACGGTTGAGTAAGGTTACCCACCGCACCTGCAATCCAGCATTGTACATCACCAGTAATACTACTTGATAGTGTCATAGAATAGTTGTAACCTTCGGGGTCGAAGTCGCTTTCACGAGGCTCGCTGTTGAGCGATGTAACCAATCCCCTTGTGATAACCAACGGACCCCATTGACGACGCTCGCCACCAATGTCTCCGCTTTGCTTACCACGTTCATACGCATCATCCAATTCATCAATCGGTACGTAGTATTCATGGAAGGCAGGTAATGTCCAAAACTTTGAAGGTTGAAGTAGAGAGCGTACATCTTCGGGAAGGAACTCATCTGTGTATTCAATCTCAAAGTTACTGTAAACACCGAGCACATCTTTGAAATTATCTGATGCCTTCTCTCGTGGTGGAACAACTTGTATCTTACAAGGGCGACCCTGTTGGATATTGAGTTCCGTAAGTTCATTGGTCAAGTCAACACGCCATAGAGACACCTTGTTGTTCTTAACCAGTTCTTCTTCCTCATGTCCGAGGAAATATGCATATCGACCCATGCGCTTGAATGGCGCAGGGTCGCCGTTGTATGAGGTAAGACAAACCCAATCACTTCCTGATTGTAGTCCATAAGGTGGGTTCTCATCACTTGATGCTTCGAGTTTCTTGACACCATCCTTTGTGTGTAAAGACCATACTGAACCAGTCTTTTCAAACGCACCAAGACGACCACTTCCGATTGCATCGGACGGGTCCTCTGCATACAACTTGAGATTGCTCTGTACAATGTTAGCAAGTCTGTCTCGCTTACGGTCTTGCACACCTAAGAATGAACCAACCCATGTGGAGAGGTTCTTACTACTTCCACCGCTTTGCTTGCGAGTTTCAGTAAACACTTGTTCAGCCCAATCGACTAACAAATCTTCATCTTCATCAGCAGGGGAGTCGCAACCATAATGCGTTGTAATGTACTCAAGGTACATCTTCTTCGCATCTTCTATTGTCTTACTTGTGCGCTTTGCATAGGCATCCAAACGAAGCATTACTCCTTTGGGTAACCCATCCTCGCTCGCTTCTGCTTGTACAGCACCAAAGCCACTTCCTGCATCTTCTACGTTTTCGTATTCATCTTCTTCTTTCCATGTCATCTTAATCACCTAATATTTTTTGTTCTATTTCCTTTGTTATTTCAAACGCCTTGTCTACAGCAAAGACAACATCATCTTCTCCTGTAGTAATCAAAGCGTGGAATATGATACTCATCATAAGGCAACGTGTTGTATCTACGCCCTTGTCGAGTGCGGGTTTGAAATCAAAACTCATTCTTCCAACTCCTTTCTTAGTCTCGCAACGAACACATCTACATACGACTCGTCGCTTCCTATGAACTCATGAACGATTTCCATCATCTGACCCCATACGAATATGATACTGAATGCTGTCTCCGCATCCTTGTCAAAGAACTTAGAGACATACTTGTGAACGTTGTACATGAATTGAGTGCGCCCTGACGACTTGTTTAATCGTTCATGTAGGCTTTCACGCAAGTCATTGTACTTGTTATTCGATACATCCTCCCACCAGTTCGCCCCATCAGAAGCATTCTGTATGTGGTCAAGCGCATCAGGTGAACGCTTTAGTGAGGTAAGATAGTTTACACTCTCACGTAGGTCGCCGTCAAGAGATTCGACAAGAGCAGGATAATTCTTCACCCATTCAGTCGGAAGGAAATCAAGGCGAGAAAGATGCTTCGCACCTTCACTTCCCCCTACTCTTTCAAATGTATAGGTTCGACATCGACTCTTGATAGCGTCGTGTATCTTACCCCCATCGTTCGCAGTAAGGATGAAGATGACCCGATTAGCATACTGTTCCATGATTCCACGTAGCGTTTGTTGAGCAGGTATAGTGAAGCCATCAAATTCGTCAAGAACTATTACCTTGATGTCCGTACCTATGCCCTTCAATCGACAGAACAATTTGAGTTCATCACGAACATAGTTGATACCACGTTCGTCACTCGCATTCGTCCAAAGAAGATTCATACCGTTTCTATTCGCACCGAGAACCGTATTTGCGAGCACATTAGCCGCACTTGTCTTACCAGTACCCGGAGGTCCTAAGTAAAGTACAGCGGGTGGGTACTCGTTGGTTTCAATCCAATGACGCATATCATCACAGAATTGCTTGTTCCCAACGATGTCATCCACTTTTTGTGGTCGTAGTTGTTCGTTCCAATTACTCATCTTTCTCACTCTTATTCTCTTTGCCGATTTATAAAGGAGAGGCCAAATCATACTTCTCCGCCCACTCCACGAATGCCTCCATTGACTTCGTTGGCATTGGGTTCTCTATGGTGAACAGCATCTTATCGTACTGCATGTAATTGCTTAGTAGGTTACCACCGTAGAATGCAATGACATCCATCCACTCCTGTATTTTCTTTTTGGATGATACAGGTAACGCTGGAAGGTTGTTACTTGTTGTGAATAGGCGTACCAACTTCTCTTCGTTATCGCTTGAGAACTTGATGAATATCTTACGGCGTAGTCTGAAACCTATACCGACGTGAGTTTTTTCCATGTGTATATGGAACCTTAGTTTAGCGAGCACTATACCCAGTCCTACATCTTCCCACTTAGTCATCGTTTACCACCACCAAGTAATCTACTAACTCGTCTACATCTGATAAACCTGCATCGAGCACAACTGAATTGAATCTAAAGTGCCACTCCTTAGAAGGCGACCAAGTGTATTCTACTTTCACCACGAAAGTATCAGAAATCGGCTCGCTGGTATTTTTGACTGTAGGTGTGATACCTATCCGTCTTAATGCGTAATCGAGTTCAAACAGATTCTCTTCTACTGTGAACTCATTCATGTCTACAACATCTATACCGTCCCTGAAACCGATACTGAACTCCCATGTACCGTTCACGTTTCTGTAATGTGTAACTTGTGCTTGGAGGGAAATCGTACCACTCGTCTTGAGATAGTACTCCCCCTCATGGAATATGATGAACCCGCCCTTTGGATAATGGTGGAGTAGTTGTTGTGATTCTTCCCATGATGTAGGCATGGGTTCCTTGTATGATGAGAACGGTATGTCATGTTTGACGTTGTGTAATCTGTATGTCCCTAAAGGATTTGACCAACACCACATCAGGGGGGTATCGTCTGGTACTTGAGGTGTGAGGTCAAAATCAAGCACACCCGTTCTCTTCTTCGCAATCCCCTGCTTGAGTTGGACAAGCGTAGTGCAATCCTGTACGAACCAAAAGGTGTCGCAGGATTCGTCAGTCCATATCTGTAGTGGTGTGTAAGCCGCATCCTCTAATATGGAATCAGAAATACCCGAATAAATTGAATTGATATAAAATTCCATAGACTTACTTTCATGGTTAAACTGTTGTTTTAGCCACTTGACCATTCTGTATCTGTAAGGCGACCATTTGTAATTCAATGCCCAAGACCAAAACACTTGACCCTCTATAACGGTCATAGCGTTACATAGTTTAAGCACCCAGTCCTCTTGTGACTCACTTGCATTGTGTGCCAATGTCATGAGTTCCTTAACCGTGTAGCCTTTACTTTGACCTCCCGATTCCCATGTCAAGACTTCCGCTAAAGGTTTTCCATTAGTAACATCATCGAGATGCTCAACAAAACAACCGCATTCTTTTGCTAACTGAACTTTCACCATTCTTGAAGACATAGTGATACGTTTAGAACTATCGAGAAAGGACCACATAAGGTGAGCCTCCTCCTTAGTAAGTTCTTCTTTACTCAACCTCGTTGGCATCTTTGAAAGAAGAGAGCACAGGCGCATGAACTTCATCTATGTACCCCCAAGTAAATTTCATCTGTATCTGTTATCTTAGATTCTAACCAACCGTTACCATACTCTTCGTTAGAATATAATGACCCATGCTTATCCTCTCTTTCTTTTGTGAATTGATATGTATTCGGATGTAGTGTATCACTTACAACGAGATAACAACCCTCATGTAAAGCACGACGTGCATGTAGCGCACTTACTTTACGAAGTAATTTATGTATTACTTCTGTCATTGTAAAAGAAACGTTTTGACCTTGAAGTGAACCATCGACATATTGCCATGTTCTATTCTTCTGTTGCCACTTTAGGAGATACGCTTTCATGTTCAACGACCTCTTTTCTTCTTTCTTCTTGTTCAACGCTGTTATCTATATGGTCAAGCATTTCCGCTAATACGGGCATAAGTTCACGTAGTTGGTCAGGAGTGATTCTCACTCCTTCACGGGTATGTGTATAACCTTCATCACTACGACGAAGCATACGAATATCAACCCAGTTTCTTCCTCTATGTTTTACCCACGCTGTACGGACTTTACCTTTACCGCCGCCCCACTTGACTGTTTTACCATCCTGTACCAAATAATCACGTTCAAACGTGGTCATTCTTCTTCCTCGTTAGGTAAGTGCGTTCTTACGACTAAGCATCCCCACAACCACGGAGGTACTCGTTCACCCTCATAGGTTTCACCGAGTACACAAAACATAGAACCCTTGTCGTTCAATGGTTTTCCTTTGAACATACCTGATTCTGCGAGGTCCTTATTCTGCATTCGTGTCAACGCTGTGTATCGTGCTGTCATATTTGTGAATTGCATAAAGAGTTCATCCCCTGCAAGCACATGATAGTCATCAGGTTCCATCGCTACATCAGTCTCACATGACGGGCAGGTAATATGACATCTCCATAATTGAAGAGGGGCTGATTGTCCATTATCCAGTTGCGCTTCAATGGTTTCAACATACTCATCAGTTCTATTTTCAAGTTCAAAGTTTGCCAAAGGTTCTCCACAATCACACTTCCAACCCATTGCCAATTCCTGCTTCTGTTGGTAATGCATCTCCGCTTGATGCGAAGGGTCGAGAGGTGGAGTGATTGTTTCAAAACCATCAGGTGTTGCTACTTCATATCCAACCGCATTCATCAGCACAATCATTTTATTGTGGTAATCCTTTGAGTCGGGATGTTCAAACATCGACATCAATGACCATGTTTTCTCATCTGTTTTCATGTACTGTACACCAGTACCATCGGGCGACCATACACCGTTTACGGGTATGGAATCAAAGTGCTGTTCTGCCCATGTAATTAATTCTGATTCGGGTCGCCATTCTGTCTGTTCGTTATTCATTTGTCTCACCTGTGGTCACTCGTCACCGTTCTGTTTATTATTCCTTTTGATTTTGTATACTGAAAATATCTCACAATGTGTACATGGTACAAGTACCAAGTCATGTGCATCAAGGAAGTGCATGTCCATGTTTTCTGCACCACAAACATCGCATACTCCCTCTCCTTCTACTGTGTAGAGGACTTTCAAATCACTCCCTTCAAGCCTGATGGCATTGTTGAGAACCATATCAGTTGCTCGTTTAACGATACTCAAACCGTCATCTCCATTACCAAGTCCCAAGCCTTTTGCTTACGTCGTGCGAAAGGACCAAAGATTGCTGATTCAGTAGCCTTGAGACTCTTCTCGCCGTTGCGTAGTGTAGTAGCGTGATGGTCAAAGTATTCGGTTGCCGCATTGTATGCCGCCCATGCTGTACCTTCCATGTCTCCAATCAGATTCTTCTGTGTCGCAAGGAGTGATACAACCTTGTTGAGTTTGTTACGGGTACGGGTGTCGTCTGAAATCTCGCCATCCTCTTCACGCTTGAGGCCAAGTGTATCTACGAAGTATTCCTTCATGTCATCCAACTCCATCTCGACAGTCAATAGTGATTCGGCTTTCTCGCCCCATGAAATGAAGTCCTGATTCATGATACCCAATGACTCTCTTGCCTCATCTACAGCATTGCCGAGTTTACTTGTGTGTCGCTTACTCATAACTGTAGTCGCATTGCTTAGAGCGAGTGAGAGTGTATTTTGACATACCACACGAATAGGTGTGGGTAAGAACTTAACCGCACCTGTACCATCGTGGTTGTTCGTGATAAGGAAGTATTGCTCCACTGGGTCTTGCCCATTGATGAGAATGGTTTCAGGCATCTTTGCCAATACCCATACCTTCTCACCGTTACCGAGCGCACCTGCTACTTCGATGGTCGCCTCTTGAGTTTGAAGTATCTCATCCATGAATGAGAATGCATCTGCATTCTGCAATGCTGTCCATACTTTACCTACTGATTTACCGTTACGAGTGAGTGGGATAAGTCCATCATCGCTCTCACGGAATACACCAAAGGTGTTCGGTACAGGTTTAGCATGGTCGATAGAGAAGTATTCGTGATTGGAAAGTTCGCTATAGAATAACGGTTTCTTCACCACTTGCCAATTTAGATGTGCCTTGACCAATGCATCGTGAGATGTCATCAGACCGCTTACGTTTGTTCCCAGTCCATGCCACGGAGTACTCCCCGCCCATGCTGTCATGTGTTGCCCTGTTTCTGTTTGTGCTATATTATGTGCCATATCTATTCCTCCTCTTTGTCTTTTATTTCAACAATCCATTCTCGTTGTTGTGTACAATTTATTCCATACGTTAATTCGTATTCTGCATAGAAGTCGTCAGCCGCTTCCCAACCACAGACATCGACCATCATCTCTATGTCCTTTTGTTTATATTCGCCCATATCTGGTTGCGATATGAATATAGCAACGCTTCTCATTTCTATATATCCCATATCTATTCCTCCAATTCTATCTGAACTTCTTCCGCATCGAACAAGAACTTGTCGAATGGTTCACCGAATATTGAGTGTACCACCCATAACTTCTCTTCAAGTTCGTCTTTATCTTCTGCTTCTATTTCACCTGTGTATGTTACTGTTACTGTATATGTTTTCTTCATTCTTTCACCACCTTTGCATCTCTAATGGAGAACTTCTCAGGTGTGGTTCCTGTCATGTTGTCCTTCACCACATCTTCAATTGTCCATCCATATGCTTCATACAAAGAACTTAAATGTTCGTCTGTTAATTGAGATTCATCTATCCATATTAACCCAGTGAACCTAACCTTTTTCTTCATTCTGTCAACCCCTCTACGTGTTGTTGGGTAAGTATCTCTTCTACGTATGATTCTAATTTCTCGGCCATCTCCCTGTACTCTTTCGCTAAGTCAGTCGCCCTGTCCTTGAACTCTTCACGGGTCATGTGAACAACATCATCCGTGATGACATCGTTCAATTCCCTGTATTCCTGTGTTAATATATCTAAATAATCCATCTTAATCACCTTTATTCTCTTTGCCGATTTATAAAGGAGTGGTCAAACCACATGCCCCTCGTCATCATAATCTATTCTTTCGTTGTCGTAAATGATACCATAGTCATCTAATGTTGAGCCTTCAAAGACTGGTCTGTGCCTTGTACCGTAATGATACATAGCCGACCATACCTTAGTACAAGCATCGTAGAAATCATTGTCAGGTATCGAGTTCTTGAAATTAGGATAGTCAATGTTCTCCACATAGTTCACCATAAATTCTGCAACCTCTTCCATGTGAATGTTCGCCCTGTAAGGGTAATCTGCATCGGGGTCTGTGTACACATCAGCCGCAGGGAACTGGTCAACAATGTGACTCTCCTTCCTTGCCCTCACCAAAAGATGGTTGGGTATTTTCAGATGTTTGACAATACTAAGCCACCCATCACTCGTTGCTATCCACACGGTTATCCTCTCCTATAATCATCTCAATGCCTTTGAACTCCCACACTTCAAACCAAATTGATTTGCATTCTCTACAAGCCACGTCTATTGACCCACTCATGAAACTGCTTCGGTATGTTATGTCGTCGCTTCCGCAGGAAGGGCAATGCACCGCTTCCTCTTGCTTTTGTTGTGAAAGTATAATTTCACATAGTTGTTTTTTCGTATTCTTCATTAGTTGTTTTTCGTTCATTCTTCTTTCACCAATCCTCTAATGAAATTAGCAATTGCCATATTTTCTTTCATAGACATAGGGCAATTCTTAATCGCATCCATAATTCTTTCATATTCTTCATAACTCATTCTTCATTCCTCCATTGCATCTGTAAAGATAGAAATCAGTTCAGCCTTCTGAATGACAGACGTGCAATTATCATACAGTCTTTCAGCCATAGTCTCAATCATTTCACCTATACTTTCATCGCTGGCTTGTTTTAGCCATTTATTCATTTTTCTCATCAGTATAATATAATACATCTTAATCACTTTTTTTCTCTTTGCCGATTTATAAGTCTACATTCTTTAATATGTGTGCAATAACATCTACAGTCCAACCGTTACCAATCAGTCGTCGCCTATAGGACTCCGCTACACCTTCCGTATAGTTGTCAGGTAATGTCTGTAGACGCTCGACTTCTATACTCGTGAAGTTACGCCATGTCTCCCTGTTCATACCGTAGGCATCTGTATGCCTTCCTTCTGTGTATTTACAAATTAGCGAATCCTTGTTCACCGTAGTCAAGCAGTACGCCTTGTGTGGATTAGTAGATACCTCAACACACTTCGTAAATGGAATACTTTTATCGTTATCTTTTCTTTTACCGTCGCTTCCTAATCTTCTCGATACGACGTGAGCAGATGACCAGTCATTGTCTGATTCCAATATGTCGTATAGTATGACAGACAAATCATTGGGTTGTGTTATGTTAGGTATGTTTGTCCAATACAAACGTCTACGATTCTGTGCCGATACAAGGCTTGAGTTGATGAGTATTGGTTCTACACCTAATAGACTACTAATCATGTCCTGAATTTCTTTGTCCATAGGTACATTTTCAAGTAAGAAATACTTAGGCTTGAGGTGTTTAACGATTTCAAGATAGACAAAGAACAGTCTACTGCGAGGGTCATCGAAGTTAAGTTGCTTACCAACCACACTAAATCCTTGACATGGGCTTCCACCCATGATTAAATGTATTTCAGGTAAGTCCCAATCTCTCCATCCATTGATGTCTCCTAATTGAATAGTATTCGGGAAGTTCTTTTGAGTGATTGAAATTGCTTTCTTGTCAATCTCACTCGCATAATAATTATCACATTCTATACCCGCTTCTTTCAAAGCAAGTTGGCCGCATGATATACCGTCGAACAAGGCAAGAGTATTCATTCTTCTCTCCCCCATTGGTCAGCCATTGCATCTGCAATGCCTTGAAATGTGATACTCCTTACGTTAGCCCGTTCCTTCGGCGGGAGTTTAGCCGCCTCTACGTACCACGCTGGCATAGACTTACCACTCTTGAATACGGTTCTCGGTTGAGGCTCGACTACGTTAGTAGGTACGAGAGGGTCAAGACCCTTCAACCAAAAGCCTGTACGCTTTTCAAATGGGTCGCCAAACTGGTACGGGTGAATGTATTGATTCGGTTTCCTGAATCGTGTTGACATGATACCAACAGGGTTCTCAACCACTATCTTTGGAATGTCTGCATTGATGAGTTTCATGAAGAACTCAACCGCCTCTTCACGTTGCTCTCTCCTGTTCGGGAAACGTGGATGAGGTCTGCGTTCTTCTACAGGAAGATGCTTGTCATCGGGATGGTAATACCACTTGTTACCCGTAACTGTAAGGTATGTACATGGTGGGTGGGCAATCATCAAGTCCCACCCTTTGTCGATAACATCAAAGATGTCGCCCTGATAATGATACGGCGAGTCATCTAAGGCAGGTTGAATGTCGCAAGACCATGCATCATGTCCCTTTGCTCGGAATGCCTCTCGCACTCGACCACTATATTCACAGGCTATCAGTACTCTCATTCTTTTACCGCCCCTCTTTCTTGTACTGATTGGGTTGGGGGTGTAATCTTCTTTCGTATACCGTATTGAAAACATTCTCATAGAGTGTTAGGTTTGATGATACTTTCTCTTTGAAAATATCTCCAATCTTCGGGCGTAATAATGCCATCGTATCAGTTACCTTATCCATATCGTAATCATCCCAACCCATTTCAAGTATCAAAGTACGCAAGACAATGTAAGCCACGCCACCTGTACGGTCCCGTCCATGCACACAATGGAGTAAGACATCCTTACCTTCATCGAGTAAACGAAGCACTAACTCCGATGCATGTTGCCAAATGTTCGGGTCGTCGCTATGCGCTCGGAAGTAGTAGTGATGTCGCTCTTGTTTATCGCTATCAATAAAGCGAGGTGGGTAACGACATAACGTAACAACCGTGTGTCTCGGTTCGAGTGTATCTCGGAAATCATCAAGGTCGCACATAGTGAGTGACGAACCATTCTTGAATGTCATTTGTATATTTTTCATGTTCATTCCTCCTCTTCTCGTATGAATGCGAACTCATCTTCCGACCAACTAACAGTCTCCGTGTACTTTTGGAAATGAGATATACCACACCTAATACATTGCGTCTGAACTAAGTAACCATAGTCCATCTTTTGTGTTTCCACGAGATGCCAACTATGGGCATTATCTTTACAGATTTCTGTATTGTAACGTGACTGTTCAAACACTTCTAAGAGACTCATTCTCGCTTTCACTTCTTCTAATTGCTTCGCTATTTTCTTTTTTTCTTCATCTATTTTCATACTATTTCCTCCACAGGATGGGGTGGGCGTAGACAATCAGAAGTTTCGCAGTTCCAACAGACCTCACTCCGTAGGAACCACGGAACGCCTCGCCAAGCCTTTGCCCCACCGTTTCCAATACGAATCCGTTTGTAGGTGCGCCCGTTTCTATAACAGGTGTAGGTCACGCCGTCACCTCCAATCCAAGATGTGTCGCTACCTCTTTTAGTGTAGCGAGTTCACAGTCT
>Ga0187217_1000814_pt1 | contig 12875 bp, 11 predicted proteins | sample 15SPOviralmetaG_FD_130165 | JGI IMG/M metagenome (GOLD analysis project Ga0187217, IMG submission 130165) | Marine viral communities from the oligotrophic San Pedro Time Series (SPOT) site, San Pedro Channel, CA, USA - 15 SPOT_SRF_2010-09-15... | ecosystem: Environmental > Aquatic > Marine >... | reverse complement strand
TTGATAGCAATAAATGTAAAATACTAAATATTCAAACAAAAAATGAAATAAATTTAAATATTACTGATTCAGAATTCGATGATAAATCAATTGAAACAATTGAAATTATAAATAGATCACGTGAAATTGGCTATGCTAGACAAAATAATCTAATTGTTGGTAAATGGATAACTATTGTATTTGGTGGCGATATTCCAACAACAATAAATGGAAAAATTACAAATTTAGACGAAGATATGATAGAACTTACATTATGGCCTAATAATGAAACAATATATATCGATTTTGCCTATAAAGGTATTCCTGAAAATTTACCCATTGAAAAAATTATAGATTTTAAAGATCCAACAAAAACTGTTGTTGTAGAAGAAACTAAACTAAAATCACAAGAAGAACAAGATGAAGAAGAAGAAAAAGACGAAGAACAAGAAGAAGAAAAACAATATGATAATTTAATTGATGAATTTTATAAAGAAAGCGAAACTGTAAGAGATATTGAACAACAAAAAGAAGATAGAAATATTGAAATTATTTCTGGTGATGATATTGTTTTTGGTGAAAGTTTTGAAGATGTTGAAGAAACAGTTATTGTTTCTGAATCTGAAAAAAGATTTACTGTTGAAAACCAAGCAAATGATTTATTAGATGATTTATTATCTACAGTTCCATCAATTGATAGAACTAAAGACACACTTAATAATTTACATAAAATGGTAGAGAGATTTAAAGAATTAAGACAAACTTATTCTGAAATAGAAAATAAAACAAATAACTTAAAACTTAAAAAAAAACCCAAAAATTTTAAACCGATAATTAAAAATTTAGTTAATTTAGATACAAAAATTAAATGGTTATTACCTATTTGCAAAACCCATAAGTTAATATATGATTTTGAAATAGATGAAGCTGATACAGATATAGGAATAAAACCAGTGACTTTATCTGAATCCCAAAATGAATCTTATAATATACAAAAACAATACAAGGAAAATACAATATCAAGTGGTGATAATAAATATCTATTTTTAAATAAAAATATTAATAATTATTTTGTGCCATTTGAAAATTCTGAATTAGATAGAAATATATTAATAAGTAAAAGTGTTAATACAGAAATTGATAGTATTATTAGTAATATTGATGACTATATATCATATACATTGGATGGTAATGTTAATAATGAATATTCGAAACATTATAAAGGTTATAATATTCAACTCTCTAAAAAATCTTTAGTAACTCAAAGGTTTTTAAATAAAAATACATATAGAATGTTTGATGATAAAGTAATGACAGTAAATGATTCTGAAAAAATAAATATTACAGGATTTTTGACACTATCCTATCCTATAATTCATTATTCAAACGTCAACTTACCAAAAACATCTATTTATGATAAATCGCGTTTAAATTTAATCCCCTTTTATTATCAAAATATTTTTAAAAATAAATCAATAATTAAAACAAACATTATAAATGAGGATACAATTAATAAAAATGTTCCAGACCTTAAAATTAATGACAAATATTTAACCGAATTCGAATCATATTTATTTTCAGAAGAAAATTCTCTAGCAGATAGAGATGATAATACATATGAAAATTTTCTTAATAATATATTTCCTAATACACTTGACCTTTTTAATAATCTTTCAAAAAATTTATCTGATTCTACATCGTTATATACTATTTTAAAATATTTACAACCATTTATGATATTTTCCGACGATCTTACATTTAAAATTTATGAAGCAATGGTTAAATTAATAGAAAAAAACATACTTGAATTAAAATCAAAAATGGTACAAAATCAAAGAGAATTTTCAACATATATTAATTATAATTACAATAAAGATATAGGATTTAAAAATTCATATCTTTTTAATTCTATAAATGATGAATTGTCACCATCAATACTTGATAGTTATTCTTTACAAAAAGAAACAACATCCGAATTTATAAGAAAACTTTTAATACTTGATAATGGTAATTTGTATATGAATGCACTATCATTAACGGATATAGAGTTATTTATAAATGAAAATATTGATGAAAAGATACAAAATAAAATAAATGAATTAAATAATAATGAAGAAGAGGTAAAAACAGAAGATTGTAAAAATTTTGTAATAGCCAAGGCTTATATTGATTTTGATGAATTAAACGAAGATAATGATAAACAGGATGTTTATTTTGATACAAAATATGATGAAACAAGATATGATATAATAGATGAACTAAGCGAACAAAGAGAATCAATGAGCGAAGACGAATTTAATAGTTATTTGATACAACACCTTGTTAAACACGTTGGATTATCAATTGAAAAAGCCACTATCGATGCAGATGCATTAATAAATAAAAAAAAGAGAGTAAATACAAATGATTATGCATATATTGTAAATGATTCTGGAGAGAATATTTTCTATAAAAGAACTTCTGATAACAAATGGTTACATGATAAAGAGTTAGATGGTATGCCAGTATCTAAAGAAATGTTCTGCAATTTAAAAAAATCATGTATATCAATAAACAAAGAATGTGGTGATATTCAAATTAATAAAGAAGAAATCAAAAAACAGCTTATTAATGATATGTTAAGTAATTTTGAAAACGAAACTTTAATAGATAATGACAAATTAACTGCAAAAATTAAGAGTGAAATTAGTTATAATTTATTACGAATTGTAAAATTATCCCAATTAAAAAATCACGAAGAGATAAAATATGATAAAGTTAAAAAAGCTATAGCAAATTCTCTAGAAGATCAAAACATAACAATTTCTGAATATACTGAATTAAGAGATCTAATATTGTCTCAAGATGATTTTGTAAATAAGCAAAATAATATTATTAAATTTATAGAAACATATTGTAGACCAGCTCAAATTGAAAACAATGAAGAACCGACATGGTTTTATTGTATTAAAACAAATACTAAATTATTACCAACATTTTATGAAAAATTAGCAAAAAGTTTCCTAATAGGTAACTACAAAGAACAATTAGATATAATTGCATCGGAGCGTGGTGAATTAAGCGACGATGGTGATAAAGTTGTTGATAAGTATTCAGGATTTTATATTAAAAATATTGAGTTTGATTCGGCGGAAGGATATGATGAAGGTGGATATAAAATTGTATCTAGGGCAGTTATCGATGAAGATATATCAGATCAAATGATTACTAATTCTTCACAACAATTGCAAAATATTAAATCTAAACGTGGTATGATGATTTTTAATGTTCTGGCAACATTGCAAAAACAAATGAATATATCTATTGCAAGTGAAATAGAATTTATAATTTATAATGTTGAAAATATATTAATTACACAGTTACCAAGCGAACAAGATTATAATAAACTTGTTAAAATGGAAAAAAAAAATGGAAAAAAGATACCTTCTTATGAACAAAAACACGATGACATACTAATTTATATGACATTATCATATTTTTTGGTAATAACACAAACAATAACACCACCTGTTAAAACATCTCTTACATTTAGAGGGTGTGGTCCAAAATCTTTCAAAGGATATCCGTATGAAGGCGAAGGTGATTTTAGTGGATTGAAATATCTTGCCTGTGTAGCATTACGTTTAAGTTCTTCGACACGCCCATGGAATAGATTACCCAAATTAACTCGAAAGAAGGGTATAGAAACCTTAAAAAAAATGATTGAAAAAATTAAAAAAATCACTGATAAAAATGTTCTTACCAAACAAGAAATACAAGATAAGATAGAAAAACGAAAACTTTATGATATGGAAAATAAAGATTTAGATATATATGATGAATTTGATGTAAATAATTGGGATACATTTTTACCACCATTATCAACTATTAAAATAGAAAATTTACAAAATATTGGACCAACTTTTAAATCTACATTAGAATCTTATATGAAATCAGGAGATGCAGAACAATTTAAATTAATTAGTAAATTAAAAGGTAAAATAAAGCTATTCTCTCTGTCATTTCAAGAAAAAATACAAAATGCAGTTAATAATTCTGTCTTGTTACTAGAAAATATTTATAACGAGTTATTAGTATCAAATGCATGTTGCAATGAAGGTAATAAACATACACTATTATATTTTATAGAAAAAGAAAATAGTATATTAGATATTAATAATACTGTATATCAATTAGAATATATTAATAACACTTGTAAAAATCTTACACACCCATTGTTTTTAGTTCATAATAAATCAACAAAATTACAATATCCAACAGTTGTTAAAGGTTTTACAGAAGAAAATATTTATAAATTTATAATTAAACACTGCGAATTTAATAGTGGATTAGAAATTAGCGAGAAATATAAATTAGTTTGTGGAGACAATATTAGTGCATTTAAAAGTTCTGACTCACTTTCTGATAAGATTGCTAAGCTTAAAACTGAGGGGAAAAATTATACAATTGAACATTTTTTGTATTTATTGGATTTAATTAATAAAGATAATAAAGTTGAAATTGATTTAAATAAACAAATATATAGCGAGAAAGATATTTTTATAAAATATATAACAAATGAGGGAATTATATCTAATTTAAAATATTCTAACTCGCTTATAGATTTTTTAAAAATTTTAAATGAAGATATTAAAAATAAAAATTTTGATATATTAACAGGTTTTTTAAAAGATAAAACAGAATTATTATTGGCTGAACTAACTGGTTTTTTAATTAAAAATCCTAATTGTAAGAAAATAAAAGAAATTTTAAATAATTTATTTATGTTTAAAACAATAGGCGATGATAAATATATATCAACACAAGATGAAACTAGCACAGTTTTCAACAATTTAATGAGATCATTTATTATTAATATTTTAAAAATATACCCCAAGATTATTGAAAATAAGATAAATCATGAAATTATTCCAATTCCCGAACATTGGAAAACTGGTTCTCAAAAAATAAGCGCAACCCACGTTAAGGATATTAAAAATATAATTGATGATGACTATAAATCTTTTAATAAATATTATGATAATAAGTCTATTCTTAAATTATTTGAAGTAATTGACAATGACCCATTAGTAAATGTAATTATAGACTTAATTAACTATATACCATTTGAAGCAAACAAAAAAGAAAATGGAGAATTTAAAAATAATAATTTATTTAATGGTGATATTACTAAACATATAATGTATTATTTGTTTTTAATAAGCATTAACATGTATGTAGTAAAAATACCGGAAATAATTAAATCAACAGATGTTGTTATGGAAACAGAATCAAAAATACAAAGTTCGGATGAATTTATGTTGGGGGAAAAAGAAAATGCAGAGAGAAATGTAATTAATTTACTATGTGATTATATCTTTCTACTTCAATCCAATAAAGATTTACTAAATAATACAAATAAAGAAATAAATGAAGATGTTTTAAAATCAAAGGAAAAAGAAAAAGCAAAAATAACAAAAAGATTAGGTGATTTATCAGTTGACGAAAGAAAAGTAGAAGACATTATGAAAACACACAGATTGGATAAATGGGGCGTTGGTCAAACAAGAGCCTTATATGTTTATGATAAAGATCAATACGATAAAGAACGTATGGAAATGGATAATGATGCTTTAAATGACCATAGATTAAATCAAATGGATAATATTACAGAAAGAAATAAAGAGATTTTTAAAATGGATTTTATAGAAGAACAAAATGCGAATGAAATAGTAGAAAATGAAATAAATAATAGTATTATGGCTATAGCAGATGATGACGATTTTGAAGATGATAGGGAGGAAATGGGATATTCTTCATATATGAGTGGTGATTAAATAAAAATAATCTATATATAATTCAATGTATAGATTATTAAGAAACCACAAACTGTCTTTTACTATCCTTATTTTTATAATTTGTTATTATTTTATTCAACTTTTAAAACCTGACTTTTTATATAAAAAAAATGGAGAATTACGTCAGTTTGGAATTGGATATAAAGGTAAGACAATATTTCCCGCATGGTTATTATCAATTATATTAGCTATTTTAACATATATTTTAGTAAGTTATTATACATTAAAATAGAGACAACTATTGTGGTTTAGCTTTTACAGAAGTTATACCTGGTTGAGTCATCTCTTTATCTAATTCTTCTTTAGCGGTTATTTCTTCTTCCTTTTTTTGTAATTTATTATGCATTTTTTTCATTGTTTTAACATCATAATTACATTTATAATTTGTTAATATACTTTTTGAAACAGTTAATGATAATATTCCTGCTAAAATAAACCAAATAATTTCAGAAACAATATTTTTAATTCTTACCATATTTTCTAAATTTTTATATTCGGGCATATTTACATAATCTGGTTTTAATATGCTACTACTTATTTTTTTCATAAAAGTATGATAATTATTAGGCGACATTTCGTTAATCATCATTGATTTATCTGTGTATATTTGAGATAACAGGGGGTTGTCACCTTGAGGTTTTAATAAATTTGTGAATGTTTTCTTAACTCCCATAGATAACACTAATGCATAACCAAACGTGTTAGAAAAGGGCCTTAACCACCCTGAAAAAACATTTATTAAAACAATAATACTGCAAAAAATAATAAAGTATGGAAATAATGTGTATATAAGAATACTAAATGTATTTTGGGATGAACCACGACATATTTCCTTAACATATGATAGATTTGACATTAGTTGAGTAGAAAAGGTTATAATAATATAACTAATTAGGGCAATATTTTCAAAATTTCTAACAAAAAAATCATCTTGGTTTGTATATTTAGATTTCAATTTTACAATTATATATTTTAAAAAACCATAACCTATTGTAATTGCAACAAATAATATTATTGAACTATTTATTGATTTTAAAGCCATTTATATATATTTATGTATTATATTTTTTTGTTTTTTTCTTATAATAATTATGGATATAGCTTTTTTTCCAAAATTAATTGAACCCGGTGTTAAATTTTTTTTAAATAAATCTTTAGAAAAATGCAATACTAATAAAACAATTTTATACAATACACTTGTAAACTTAAGTTTCCTATTTGTATTTATTTTATGTTTAGGACTAATATTAATATATAAAAAAAATACTAAAAAAACAAAAGAAGAAAAAAAAAGAAAAACAATTATTGAAAAAAAATATATATTAGAAAAAATTAGAAAATTAAATATAGAACAGGATAAAGAAAGACAAGAAAATGCAACTAATATTCCAAAGTTCGAAAGTACATTTGTTGAATTACATAAAAATTATTATAACAATTAATTATAGATGAGTATTGAAACAGCTATTAATGATTATTACATATTAAAGAAAAAATATAATTCTAAATATAATTCAAACAAAAACAAAATACTTAAATCAGATGCTTCTACTAAAGAAAAACGCATTAGATTAAATAAGTATCAAAGAAAATGTATAAAATGTGGGAAACCTGTTGGAACTATATTTTCCAAAAATAATAATATTTTAATTGCAAAATGTGGTGATGAAACCAATCCATGTAAATTAGATATACAAATAGATATTGGAAGTTATAATAATTTAAACACTTTGTATAAGACAATACAAGATGATATTGAATTAGCAAAAAAAATAATAATAAATATTAAATTAAAATTACTTTATAGTATTGAAACTGAAGAAAATGTTGAAAAAGAGTTTATTGACATGAAAGAGAATTATCAGTCTTTAATAAGTGCTTTTGAAAAAATTATTGAAATAATTAAATATAAAAATATGGTTGAAATTGATGATATAGCTTCTTCTGAAAAAGTAGAAAAAAAAACAATTATTAATTTAAATACTATAAAAATTAAAAATATTATTAGAAATATTAAAGAACTAATTAATAATTTTGAAAAAGAACCTATTTTAGATAAAAAAACAGCTTATTTAGATGAAACAATAGATTTATATATAAACCAATTACAAATATTACTAAAAAAACAGAGAGAATTAAATTTTGAAGTATGTACTATTATTGAAGATAAAGATAACTATCATCTTATTCAAAAAAAACAATTATACGAAAATATGGAATTAATTATTGAAGAACCCAAAATTATAAGTAATAAAAAATAAAATTATAATATATAAAATGAAATATATAAATGTAAAAATATTTATTATAAGTTTAGCATTTGGGATATTTTTAACATATATAACCACTGCCCCACCCAGTATTATATACGTTTACCCAACTCCTGAAAATATTGATAAGATACAGTATAAAGATGATTCGGGAACATGTTATAGTTTTAAATATAAAAATGTTAATTGTCCAAAAGATTCTAGTAAAATTAGAAAATATCCTGTTCAAAAAATAAATTCTAATATGTAAGTATACAATGTATTTAAGACGAATATTAAATAGCGACTTTGGAATAATATTTATATCTGTTATGTTAGGATTAGGAATTGCAAGTTTATTTAGAAAAACTTGCAAGGATAGAAAATGTTTAGTTTTTCGTGCTACACCTATGAAGAAAATTAAAAACCAGATCTTTAAATTTAACGATAAATGTTATACATTTGAAGAAACGGCAACCACTTGTGATAATAATAAAAAAATTGTAAAATACTGATTTGCGTTAATGTTTAATTACACTTATATAATTAAATATTATATGACCGATTCCACCACAATTGATTCTTTACCAATGGCCAATAATGTTAATATGAATGTTACTAATACACCTGTTCAACAAACAACCGAAGCAAATAATACTAATGAAATGCAAGCAAGATCCGTTGAACAACCGACTGTTGTAAAACAACCTGCTATCGCACCATCAAAGGTGAATAATACGATTGTTAGAGCGTTAGATGAAGTGCCCGGAAATACAATGCAGTTGCCATCTAGAGATATACCAATGGAAACATCAAATATTGTCCAAGATGAACAAGTTAAGCCAAATTATATTCCAAACCAAAATGTTCCGGAATATATTGAAGAAAAAGATACTTATGATTCTATGATAGAACAAAATAAAAAAAATCAAAATGTTCAAGATACAACAGAACAAATTTATGAGGAATTACAATTTCCCATTTTAGTAGCTGTTGTATATTTCTTGTTTCAATTACCAGCTGTTCAGAAAAAATTTGTAACTTATTTACCTAGCTTATTTGAAAGAGATGGGTCGATGTCTTTAGGAGGTTATTTAACAAAATCAATCTCTTTTGGAGGAATTATTTATTTAGCATTGAAAATAACAAAACAATTAAGCAATTTATAAAAACATAATATATTTTGTATAGTTATCTGCTTAAATAATTAAGCAAAGCAAGTTAAAGGCAATTCTTGTAGTAATGTTATATTAATATGACTTCTATTTCTACCACATCTAACACCCCTACTGCACAGCAAATCGATATTATGAGAAAGCTTCATCTTTTTGATAATAGTCTTGGATATCGTTTTGGCCAACTTGTTTGGCTTAGTTTTTGGATTCCTAGTTTGGTTGTTCTTCTTTGCGATAGCACTCCTGGACCATCTCGTGATTTTCTTACTCAGGCTACGCTAATGTCTTCGCTCACTATTCTTTACTACTCTTATCACCAGGATAAGGGTTCTCCCGCATCGACTCCCGGTAACCACGCTCTATTTGGAGAGCTTCTCGCGCGTTGGGTTCTTTTTGCTCATCATAACCCTTCTCTTGTAATTAACAATTCCACAATCGGTGTTATGAATTGGGTACAGATTATTTGTATGGCTGTGTTTACACTTACAAAGCTTCCTACTAGTATTTATACTAATTGGAACCATCGAACTTATAAGAAGGTTGTTAAGCAACTTCAAGATGAGGATAAGGTTTATTAATTTTAGATTTTGCACTTTTAATTTTTCATTATCCTTAAATAAAGAAAAAATTGATATTAATTACTGATGTATCTATAAATACAAGAAACAACAATACTAGCTCAAATATAAATGGCATCTGTTATAGAAACCCCCAATAGTAAATTAATATTACATCAAATCGATGATAATATTAATAAATTAATAGAAATGTGTGTTTTAGAAGTGAATACTTTATTAATAGTTAAACCTGAAATTAGAATTTATGGTAAAATTGTTCATCAACAGCGAAATGTTGGATTCTTTTCAAATTGTTCAAAGGGTTATTATTATAGTAAAAAATTAATGAAATCTCAAAAACTTACTTTAAATCTAGAAAAATTATTAGAATATATTAATACTAAATTTAATTCAAAATATAATGGTATTTTAATTAATTATTACGAAGATGGGACGAAATATATTTCAAAACATAGTGATGATGAAAAAAATCTTGATGATTCCGGGGTAGTTTCAGTTTCATATGGCGAAATTCGCAAATTTAGAATTCGTGATAAAAAAACAAACAAAATTATTAAAGATATACCAACCGAAACTGATAAAATTATTCAAATGATGGGTGATTTTCAAAAAGAATTTACACACGAAATCCCGGTTGAAAAAAAAGTCAAAGGTGGACGATATTCATTCACATTTCGAAAACATTTGGAATAGTTTATTAATTTTACACTAATTTTATATAATTCTATAAAATCTGTAATTTTATACATTTATTTTTTTTAACTCTTTAAGTTAAAATTGAGTTTAAAATTAGATATTTAATAATGGTATAGAATGTCGAAATATACTTGCGACCGCTATTTGAAAGAGTTTTCTCAAAAATCTCACTACACTAAAGATCAAAAGAAAAAAATACCTTGTCAAGATAATAAAGGAAAGGTAGAAGAAGTTGTTAAAAATATTATTAATAAAAAATTGATTTCAAACAATACTGAAAATAATACTATAACTTCAACGATGGACACGGAGATCCCCAAAATTACAACAAGTAACTATAATACTATAAAACAATATTATGACGATAATTTGAACAAAGATAAGAAGTTAGTTGTAACTACAAACGACGAGCCTACACCAATTAATTGTGTTGAAGAGATGATTGCTAAGATTCCAGAATCATTTTGGAAAAATAAAAATATTAAAATTTTTGACCCTTGTTGTGGATGTGGTAATTTCCCCTTTGTAATTTACTATAAACTGCTACAATATCATGATAGAGAACATATTTTAACTAATATGTTATACTTTAATGATTTAAATATGAAACGTATAAATGTAATGCAAAAAATATTTGATAATAAATTAAACATTTATAATGAGGATTTTTTGAAAATTAATATAACAGAAAAATTTGATTTGATTGTAGCAAACCCACCATACGCAAAATTGCTTCCAAATGGTAAGCGTGCATCTAAAAACCATAATTTGATAGGATTGTTTATAAAAAAATCACTGGAACTTCTAAAATCAAAGGGGCTACTACTCTATATAACTCCTGATAATTGGATGTCCTATGCTGATAGAAACACACTTATATGTGATTTAACTAAGTTACAGATTATTTATTTGAATATACATATTGCTAAAAAATATTTCAAAAAAATAGGTTCATCATTTACGTGGTATTTGATTGAAAATACACCATCATATAAACCAATTAATATTGAAGGTGTATGGAAAAAAAAATTATATAAAGGTATTGTTGATAGTGAAGAACGGAAATATATTCCACTTTATTACAATAAAACTATTCAATCTATCTTGCATAAAACAATTGATAATAATAGTTTAAAAAGGTTTGATGTGAATACGAGTAGCGACTTACATAAGTATACAAAAAAAGCATTTATTTCTCAAACGCAAAATGATATATATAAATATAAACTAATACATACACCAAAGCAGATAGTCTGGAGTTCTCGACCACATAAATATCAAGATGGTTTCAAAGTATTTATTTCTACAACATCTTATTATGGAACATTTGTAGATAATTGTGGAATGACACAATCAATTGCATTCATTATTTGTAAAGATGAAACTGAGGCAAAAAATATTAGTTGTGTTTTGAATCATCCTATGTATAAATTTATCAACAATATTTGTCGTTATGGAAACTTTAATAATATTAGAATTTTGCAAAGTTTCCCATATTGCGATAAATATGAAGATGTATATAAAAAATTTGGTATAACGCCTGAGGAAATCGAATTTATTGCATCAAACTTGTAATGTTAAAAAAACTAATTATTTTAATATTTTTCTATATTATATAGATTATTCAAATAATATAGATTTAAACAAAGGGCTTACGAAAAAAGAAAAATGGAATATTGAAAACACGCCACCAACTAAAGAAGAACAGCGCGTATCATATAAAGGTTTAAAAAATAAAAAACCAAAGGGATATGAATTTACATAAAATAATTCGATAAAATTATTATATTTATAAGTAATAACCTTCAACATGTTTTGAAGCATAACATGACGAAGCATAATGACCTTCTCTACCACACCTAAAACAACAATTGTCGTCATCGCTTTCATCACTTTCATAAATTATTTGTTTTTTATATTTTGAATAACAATATTTCTCGTGGTATTCACATTTATTTTCTTCTACAAACTCTTTTCCACAATATTCACAACACCAAACTTCTTCATCACTATCAGTTTCGCAACATTCATTTTCTTGACAATCTCTCGCAAAATGTCCTGCCTTTCCGCAAATAAAACATTTATCATTTGCTCCATTACTCATCTTCGTTAAAGTTTCTATTACTGATTTCTCTAATTTTACTGAAACAAATGAACCACCACGAACATTATTTATTCCATATTTATCCATATATTGTCTTGTAATTTTGTCTTCATCATAATTATCACAATCCGGCTTTATTTCAATTACTTTTAATGGTTTATATATCTTTGTCCATTCCGAACCGTTCGAATTAAAATGGCTTTCTAATCTAAACCATGGGTTATTCGTTTTCCCAACATAATATTTTCCTTTTACCA
>Ga0187217_1000812_pt1 | contig 12899 bp, 6 predicted proteins | sample 15SPOviralmetaG_FD_130165 | JGI IMG/M metagenome (GOLD analysis project Ga0187217, IMG submission 130165) | Marine viral communities from the oligotrophic San Pedro Time Series (SPOT) site, San Pedro Channel, CA, USA - 15 SPOT_SRF_2010-09-15... | ecosystem: Environmental > Aquatic > Marine >... | reverse complement strand
TTTAATAAGCTAACATATAGGGCATTTATGGACGATGACAACCCCGTATTCGACAGAATTACGGCGTGGAATGCTAAGAACTCATTAGGGAGTGATGCGTGGAGTGTTAAAGGAGAAAATGTATTAAGATGGAGTGATAGATTTGCCGATGATTTTACATTTATACCTACTACGGCGGAGAATAATTATCAGTTTGAGTTAGACCCTAATGACCCTACTAAATACGTGGAAGGAACTATTTATATGGAGAATATTACGGCGGGGACAGACGGAGGGAAAATAATGCGTGGCATCGCCCCTAATATAGGATTAGAAGCGGGAAAAAAATATAAAATCCGTTTTCAATCAACATTAGAACAATCTGTAACGGGGACATCATCGAATTATGCGGGATTATATTATGTTTATTACGAGGATAGCGCAACTACTACCCAAGTTTTTCAAATAGACGAAGATAAGAACGGAAGTGATTTTCACGAAATAGTATGGACGCAAGGAACAGCAACGGACGCGAATGGAATATATTTAAGGGTAAATAATAAGATTAGTCGAGGACTGGAAATAGTCAAAATAGTGAATTTTCAAATATTAGAGGCATCATTAGAAGAAGGCGACCAATATACTATTACGGATATATTCGAACCGAATGATACAAATCATACATCTACTAAAATATATAAATTACGGATTACAAGCGGACAATTACGGAGTGAAAAATTCAATCTAACAGACAGCACAATTTATGGCGGAATATTCAATCGCCAATATACGGCATATGATAGATTTACGTGTTATAAGAGTGGAAACGATATTATAGCATTAGACGCTGTTAATACTAACGATTTCGACCACCCCGTAATTTTGCTACATCAAGACCCCGATGATGTTAATGATTATATAATATACAATCAATATGGGAGTAAGGTGTGGAGAATAGCTGTGATTAGCAAAGTCCCTAATGAGATAGTTAATGGGACGATAATCGGCAGTGTAGTAGGGGGGCAATTCACTACATTACGGAACCCTTTTCGATCGGGTCAGCAGTATTACGATTTCAGTGTAGGTAATACGTGGGAGAATAGAACAATACCCGCTTATGACTTATCAAGTGGTAATGATTACACTAATGCGACACCTGGCGGTTATTCCTCCCTAAGGTTTTTCGATACACCCGGAACAAGCAGTAATCCCAGTATAGGGTATTACGATGGATACTGGGCGAACCCCCTAAATTTACCGCAGAGGGTCTATTATAGATATAACCCCCCAGGGGACACCGCCGCTACAAGTGGGACAGCATATTACACCGCTGACCCCGCTCCATATCAACGGCAGTGGTCTTTCGATATTAATACGGGTGTTAATGGAACATTCACGCAAATTTTTACGGACGGCAGTCAAGCGACATACACCCCAAGTGGGGCATTAACAATAAATTATACATCATTCAATATAACCTCATTTATAGGAGACCCATTACCCACTATTGTAGCGGGAGCACCCGTAAATCAAACATTTTCTTATTTCGCATCTTTTCAAACTCACGTTACGGCGGGACCTGGTTTAATAACCTTTTATTTAGCAATGAATACGGCACAGACAGATACGGACTTACTGGGGAGGCGAGGCACTCTAATATGGGACGATGGTGGGGTATGGACTGCCTCTACGTGGACGTGGAACGGAATTACGACAATCAATTTAGACGCTTACGGAGGTATGGTAATAGAAGCAACTGGAGGGACACCTACACAGAGTAATATAATACAATATGACTCGGCACAACGGATATTTATAGATGGAGTCCCGTATGACTTTCCCAGTAATGGAAAACAATATATATCAAATACTTTCACATTATTAGGAGACGGGCAATTAACGACAGACCCACATAATCCATTACCCGTAACAAATAACAATATTAATGAGGTATTTTTAGCAATAGAGGATATGAAGGTTTTCAATAACGGGTATCAAAGTGGGGGAGTATATGAAAATATAAATGATACAGCGGGAGAGATATGTAAGTGGGTAATAACATTTAACGCTGATGGAACGTGCGATTTAAATTTTGCGTCCGCTGATGGAATAAATGAATATCTATTATTAGAGGAGAATAGCAGTAATGTAGTAAGATTCGGGTGGCAATTATTTAAATGCGATAAATTCGTAACTTATGAAGAAGACGCTACCCAGCAACTTACTATTTTAGGTGGAGAAGATTATTATACGGGGTCAAGAAGTTTCGGTATTACAGGGGGTGATGGTCGTTATATCCCTGATGGGACATATAATTTCACGAGCGATACGGGGACAACTGAATTTTTAGAAAATGAGAATTTAGACACGACACAAAGTAATATGCCCCGTAGCACAATGTTAATGACGAATATAAAATATAACCTTACAAATTTAGAGATAGTAAAAAATTATTTTAGGGGAACAGAGGTATATGAAGGGGCAGTGGAAAGCAGTAGGGGGGCGATAGCGAAAGATATAGAAAATTATTTTGCGAATTTTCAGTTAGGGAGAACAGATGATAACCAACTGAACGTCGATAATACACAAGCACCTTATTTAGATGATAACCCCGCTTTTCAATATTATATGAATGATTACGGGAAATTAGGGGTAGATGATAGTGATATAAATCAATTTACAGACCCTAATGGAAATGTCCGCAAAGGGAGTAATATAAACTTCGGTAATATATGCCCTAAAATGAAGGCGAAATCGGGTCATAGGTCTAATATAGATGTATATACCCGCTGGAAAGGAAACTACACAAGTAGGTTAATAGCACCTAATAGATTAAGTAATAGAATGGGAGCGGAGTCAGCGTATTTTGAAAATGCGGGATGGTTATACGGGAAAGAAATAAGTGAAGATGACTTTAAAAAACAATACCCCGATTTATATAATTACGTCGTAAATAACAATGTAGGGGTTTATCCATATTTAATGAGAGATGACTCCGCTACCCCGATAGTATATGATTTATGTATGGCGTTTGAGACATATAGAGATATAGATAGAGATAATGCTAATTTACTGAAAATACAAGATTTAACGTGGTTCGGGTTCAGTCCGTCATTTTTAGACAATGATTATATTACCCCTATAAATACAGATACTCCCTTTTTAGAAATAACCCCCGATTTACTGGGGAGGGGTGGATTGATGGGATTTACCCCTAATTATGTAAGAGATTTAAATATGAATTTAATAAATATAGGGTCATCACCCGTATTACAATATGACCCCGACCTTAATAGATTCCAGTTTAACTACCTCCATACCCCCTTTAGATTTAATGAGGTTACGGGTGTAGATGCGGATTTAGGTGAAGAAGTAGCATTTTTAAATAGTGATACATTAATGATAATGGGACAAGGTATAGCGGAGAATAATTTAGAAAGTGGGGGAACTACAGGTGATAATCCAACACCACCCACGCAAGTCCATTTAGGATTAGCAGACGCTCAATGCGGTATTTATGTAATGGATATTTACGGACAAACCCCCAATACATCATATATTACGGATAGTAGCAATGGAACACTTATTACCCGTAGTAATTACGATAATACCTTATTTTACACCTTAGGATTTAGTTATTACGACCTTAAACCTATTCGATTTAAAGGTGACTCATTTAATAATAGATTTAACCCCAATACATTCAATACAATTGCTACTAATTTTAGAAAACTCGGGACATCGCCATTTACCACTAACTCGGCAGTGAGTATTAGCGACCAAATCAAAACCAATATTTTTACGGGTGTTAATCTAAAACGAACATATTTAATTGACCCCCCATATATAGAAGAAGTCCAAATACAAGCAAACACTAACGAAGGAACTCCCGCATTTTATCTCGGTTATAACTCCCTATTATCATCGACAATAAAAACGGCAAGTGCGAATATGACATCACGCTCCGTAATAGTCCAATTACAAGCACCCTTTTATAGGATATATTGCGATTTACCATTAGATACAATGAGTTATATTACGGATGGTAGTTTATCGTGTATCGGGTATATGACTAAGAACTACCAGTCGCAGTCATTTATCTATTCATTCGCAAGTGATTACGGGGGTTATTTAACTCGTGATGTATTACTTACAAATTTAAGAACTGAAATCCGTAATCCAAAAGGTTTATTAGTATCATCATTAGACCCTAACTCGGCAATATTTTACAAAGTAGTCCGTAATATAAAGATAGAACCAGGACTAACCCCTAAGCAAGAGGAGGAACAAGCAAAACAATTACTCGCAAGACAAGAACAAGAAGCAGAAGAAGCAACGGAGCAACGGACAATAAGTTTAGATGTTATTAAATTTTTCAAGCAATTATTTAGTGGAATGAATACAAACGCAATGACCGAAATGTTAGGGCAACCCAGCGGAGTAGATGAGGTATATCAAGAAGCACAGATAGAACAGAAGGAAGAAGAAGCAATAGAGGTAAGACCCATAATCCCTACATTAAATTTAAAATTATTAGATGAAATGACCGAGCAAGAGGCAGACGTCCCATATGATACAAGACAACATCGTTTATTTGTAGAAATGAGTAATGTAATAGAAGACGCCCTAAACGAAAAAGAAACAGATACACCAAGGGGGATAATTGATTTAACGGGATTAGATAAGAGAGTAAGAGAATTACAATTAGGGGGAGATGTATTACAGAAATTAATAAAAGGACTTAATAACGTAAATGATAGAAAAGAATTACGGAAGTTAGTAGAAAATACAATAGGGGATGACCCAAATGAATACACGACAATAGCACAAAGAAAGAAGAGAGCAACAAAGATACTCAATGTATTAGAACAGGCACAAAAAGTAGCAATAAAAGCATACCCTAAATTAATGGGAAAGAACCCCTTAAGAAGAACAATAGGAAGAGATAAAGTATATACAGACCCCGCTACGGGGGATAGAAAATTATATACGGAGAAACAAAAGGAAGCAATAGAAAGAAAGGGAATGGGAGGAGAAGACAAGGAAAGAAGAGGACGACCATCAGCATTTAAATTGAAGCGAAGAGAAATGGAGGGAAAATATGACTCCCCATTACGGAGAAGAGGTCGTAGAATATTAGAAGAGCGAGAAAAACCGAAGATGGGAGGTGGTGAGAAAAAATCGTGAAAATAAAAAATTACTATACTATATTATTTTTCACGAGAAATTGAATTCAGTTATTATATATATTAAATGGCGGGTTTTCATACAAAGACATTCACTAAACACGATGATTATATGACACCGAAAAGTGCATGGGAAGCAATACAGAAATATATACCGAAAGATAAGAAGATATGGGAGGCGTTTTACGGGGATGGAAGTAGTGCGAACGACTTAAGGAGTTTAGGATACTCCGTAATAAGTGAAGAAGTCGATTTTTTTAAAAATGATTTAGGGGATATAATAGTAAGTAATCCACCATTTAGTAAGAAAAAAGAAGTAGTGAAAAGAATGAAAGAATTAGGGAAACCATTTATTTTAATAATGCCCTCACCAGCAATACATACATCATATATACGGGAGTCATTTAGCGATACAGATAGTCCCTTACAAATCATTATACCCCGTAAGAGGATACAATTTATAAAATTAATTAATGGTAAGAAACCTAAAAATTACAAGAGTGATTGTAATTTTGATTGCTTTTACTATTGCTGGAAAATGGATTTACCCCGTGATATAATATTTTTAAAGTCGTAATGTAGCATCTGTAATACGGATAACTACATCGCCCCATTTACGTCCGTATTGATGATTATGATGATGCTGACGATGCTCTACTCTATTATGTAATTCGCCATTGCTCCCATGTCGATGATTGACTACTCTACCATTTTTGCGTGGATTGCCGTCTTTATTATATGTTTTTTTACAGACAGGACACTCAAAATAGATATGTGTTTTATCTACTTTAGTTGCGTAAGTATATATTGTTTTACTACTCATACACGGGTTTTATACTTTGTTTATGAAATATAATATTTATATATAATCACGTTTTCTTTAAATTGTTTTTCTATTTTTTCTTTTTTTTTGTATATGTTTTTTTCTTATATTTAGGATTTGCGAGTTTGCGATATACAGAGGGTTTGTTTACCCGTAAGTAGGTTGCTTGTTTTTTAGATTTAATCGGCATTGTATATAACTACCATAGAATTTTATGAGACCAGTATTTAGCACTATCCTTAGTAGTTGCTTTTCCGTGTCTGCTGTAATAGTTTGCCTTTCTTTTAGGGTCGTTATGGTCTAATCTTTTATAATGCCCTAATTTGTCTTTGAATTGCCCGTAGCGTTTGTCCCCGAAATGGATTAAACGGGGGTTACCGCTTTTACCTTTTACATATACAGAATATTTTTTGTTTTTACGGGTGGATACGAATGGTTTATATAAGGGTTTTGCCTTTTTCGCGGTCGCTTTCTTTTTCATTTAAAGATATAGTATGAGTATAATTAAAGTATAAAAAAAATGCTATTAAGGAGGGGGTTAATATAATATTTTCATAAACTTCTCCGCTTAACGGAGTTTGCCGAATATAAGTTGCTTCTTATGTTGTTTGTTGTAGTTTTTAGGGTCTATGGTAGCGTATGGGTTTTCTAAAATCTTTTTAGATTTACTACTCTTATAATGTTTAAATATTTTTTTCATATCAATAACTTTCTTATTTACTTTTTTACTTACTTTTTTATCTATTAAATTTTTTATTACATCTACATTACTCATATTTATTTTGTTAGTATTATAATATTACTATAAAAAAATACAATGCGACTTATACAGGTGTGTAATTTTAAGAAAGAAGGTGGTGCTGTTATATCCGTAGGGAATGAAAATGACTTTACGTGTCAGTTTTCGCAAGCAATAACTATTGCCCCTAATAGTAAGGTATGTTTAGTTCATGCGGAAATCAATGATTTACTACCAGCACCCGAAGCGACAGGTGTAACATTAGAAAGTGCTGATGGGGCATTAACGGCAAACCTTACGGAGAAGAGCGACTTACCAGAAAATTTAGTGTATATCAATTGTCCGTCATTACCCGTAAATACCGCAATAGGTATGTCTAACGGGGGGAAAGGGCAAGTCCGTAATATAATAGGTGTAGCGAAGACGAATAACAATGACGTCCCATTTGCTACGGGTATAGAGGTAGATTTACATAATAACCACCCATTAGTTATTACGGAGTTACAAATACAGATATTAGATGGGGATTACGACCTGTATAATTTCGGTGGTGTAGCAAATACTCGGCAAATGATTACATTAGGGATAAAGGAATGTAAATGCGATATGAAGAAGGGTGGAGCAAGAGCATATTAATATGAATAATAACTGAAATGAAAAATCGTGAAATGAAAAGACGACTATAAGAATTTTATTTTCACGAGAATTTATTTTTTAAAAAAAAAGTATCAAATTTGATTTTGATTTTGAAAAAGTATTTAAAGACAATTCGTAATATCATATTATATATATTTTCTTAAATCAAAGTATAAAACAAATAGGAGGGCAAGCATATAATTAGAATGGAGATGACGAGAAAAAATATGAAGAATATAATAAAAGATATGGATTTAGATTATCCATTATATACAGAAGCGGAATACAATAAAGTCCGTCCCGACCCATATCAACATGGCATTTATAAATATGTGCCGAAAGAATATTATGGATTATGGACGCAACAAAAACCATACTGGCAATATCATAAAAAATACAATACGAACGGAATAGGTATATATCAAGCAATCGAGAATATATGGAACGCAATAGAAGAGGGACTGGAAATGGATACTCTAACTTACTCCATAAAGAAAGTGGTTATTAGTGGTAAAAAAAACCCGAGAAGAAACGGCGACCTATTTTGTAAATATACCCCAGCATATTTAGAAAAGTCGCTCAAAAGAAATAATGGACTACACGAAGTCATATACAATAAACCCACTAAATTATTTGCGGATATAGATGTAAATTGCGAAAATAACCGCCCTAATAAAGCATTATACGGGTATTATCGAGAAGCAATAGAAGAAGTAAAAGCAGTATTCACGAAGATTATAAATTACGGGAAGAAGAAGCATATAAAACCCGAATTTATAATTAGTGAAGCAATGGGTTTAACGGCAGATAATATATACAAGTATTCGTGTCATTTGATTTGTAAGGGGTATTACATTACAAGTAAAATGCGGATATTACTGGGTAATTATCTAACGAAATCATTACCCGAAGTAGTGAATATGTATATTGATAAATGTGTATATCAAGGTAAGAAATCACTGAAACTCCCTAATCAGTTAAAATGCGAAGATAAATTAAAGGGTTTAACCCACCGAACGCAACGGATACAAGAAGGAACATCCCTAATGGATTATGTATTACAAAATATTACGGGGTGTAAATGCCTCGATAAATCATTGGAAAAGATGGGTAAAACACTTAAAATTAAAGGGACTAAACTTATTACCGAAATGCGTGTGAGTCCTGTAATAGATAGAAAAACGCCGAGAGTGGATAGTTTGACGAGGTTATCACCATTACAGATATTATCCCTATTTGATACACGCCCTAAACATATGTGTAAGCAATTCCATAGGAGGGTAATGATGTGGAGTATGGCGAATGGAATACATTTTGAGGAGTGGTATAATGTATTTAGTGATTACTGGCGAAACCCGTATTACGACCATAATAGAAAACGTAAAATAAACATTCACGAAGATTATACTTATAAAAAGATATGGAGAGAGCAGTGGAATACACTACAAGACCTAAATATCCCGATAAAAATGGAATGGATAAAGAAGGCATTGAAATCGCAATATCCCGATTTTCACGAGCGAGACGAACAAAAATTTAATGAAGCAATAATCGATGCGGATAATATTACGGGTAATGGAGAATATACAATATTTAAACCTACGGAGAAGAACCCGTATTTACCCGTAGAAATGATAAAGAATATAAAGAAAAAATACATATTATTATCCACTGGGTTAGGACAAGGAAAAACGTGGGACACGCAGATACTTACAAGGGAGATAATCGAGCGTAATCAATTCGGTAAAGTCCTGTATATATGTAATCGTATCGCCTTAAAAGAGGACATTTTAGGTAAATTCATAGATACGGAAAAATTTAATTTAGGGGAAGATACATATGACTACAAAGATATTAAAAGTGGTAGAAAGGTATTACCCCATAGTAGTAGTTACGTATTACTTACTACATTAGAAAGTTTGCCTCAATTCGCTCATACGGGGTATGATTTAGTAGTCGTGGATGAGTGTGAAGCGGTTAATATGACCTTTCTTACGGATAGTATGAAAAGCACCTTACCTGGTAATAGATACGAGCAAGTGGTAAATGCTTACGGGGATTTGCTGACTACTGCGAAGAAGGTAATAATGTGTGATGGACTATTGATGACAAGGACAATGAAATTTATTGATGATATAGAGGGTATGACTGATTTTAAAAACTATCATCTGTATCATACAATAGTATCGAATAACAAAAACCTACAAGGGAGAAGTATTATATATTACCGAGATGACCCTAAATGCTCCGCTCATTACCGCTTTATGAATGATTTATTGGAAGAAATATTAAAAGGTAAAAGGGTTTATCTGTTTATGCCCCATCTTACGGGTAAGTCATCCCCCCTAAAAATCAGTCGTGAAAAGGGTAAGGATGTGGAAGGACAAGGGGTATTCTTATTGAAAAAATATTTTATGGAGTATTGTAAATTGAGTGAAGATGATATAAAACTCCATTATGGTAATTCGTCTAATAACAAGAAATTACAAAATGTAAATGCGTATTGGAGTGATGGTAAATTAGTCCTATCGACCTCCTGTATTACTAATGGTGTATCATATGATAATACAAAATCGGTATATGATAGTGTATGGTTACTTACGGATAGTTCATTTATCAGTGCGAGAGATACGGCACAAATATCAGCGAGAATGAGATACTTACGGGAGTATGAAATCCGTGTTTGCGACCTTACGAATGGTGCGAAACCGACGATATTTAACCGCCCTAATTATGTATCAAAACCATTATTTAAGGATAGTATTGAAAAGAATACTACATACCACAAGAATACTAATGTATATATACGGGCGGACTTTAAGAAATGGTTAAAAAGGGGTAAGAATGGAAAACCGAAATCAATATTACGCAGTATAAAATATGCTATTACGGAGAAGAATATAATAAAACGACTAATTAAGTGGGACGAAAGAAAAAAGCAAAGATACGAAATAGCAATTAAAAATTTACATAGTGAAATAACGAGAGAGCATTATGTAAGGGGGTCGTCTGTATTAATGAGAATGTTTAAAAAAATAGGTATAGAGGTAAGTGATACAAAACAACCCGATATGGGAGATGAAGCAAAAGCAAAAAAGAAATTTAATGATATAGGTATAGGCATCAGCAGAATAAATGCCGAATGGGAGTATGATAATATAGCAGTATTAGATGATAAGGTATTATACGAGCAATACCGCTTTCAAAACAAGCGTGGTCTATTAGGTAATACGGAGAGATATGAATTACAAAAACGCAATTTTATAAATCAGTTTAAGGATGATACACCCGAAGAGGTATTACGGGATATGTTTGATACAAAGGTGTATAAGGGGTTTAAATCATTAGTGAAGGGTTCGTCTGTATTACGAAAAGCATTTAATATTAGGGAGTCCGTAGAGTGGAAAGGTATTCTAAGCAAAGATGATATCAGTATGAAGTCCGCCTTAGCGAAAAGCACAAGTTCATTGTTACGTAGGGTAATCGATTTTGGTGGAATGACTAATCATAAGAAAATGATTAGAAAAGTAATTAACAACTATTTTAGCAAGAGGTATATAGAAGCAGAAACAAAAAAGGAAGCGAATGATGATGCGATATATGAATACATTTATGATGACGATGGAAAGCACATAGGGGGTAAATGGGTGGGAGAAGCGTTTAAAGAGAAAAGGACTGGAAATTATATATTAGGGGAGCAATTTTACAATGACTTAAATACATTTATTAAATGGTTTGATTTTGAAAATCCCCTAACATTTGAAAATAGGGATTACCCTGTATATATGCCATTTACGGCGAGAGCAATTTATAAAGAGGGGGGTAGTAAAATAATACACGCGGACGCAGTAGGGAGTATAGATGAGGACGAAGTAGAATATTTATCAATTAACTACTGGATGTATGATGATATAAAGGAAGTCCCGTATGATAAAAATGTAGTGGCGTCTGTATGTGCGTTAAACCCATATATAGTATGGAAAAACAATATTCGGGATATGGAAAAGAAACGTGATACATTAAAAGGAATGCCATATTATAATATGGACGCAGAAATAGATAATATGAAAATGATGGAATATACATATAAATATAAATGGAAACGTGATGCTAATATGATATGGTTACGACTCTAAAATAGAAAATCGTGAAATAAAAAAATGTTATATGAATATTATTTTCACGAGAAATGAGATACTTTGAAATTTGAATTTATTTTTTGAATGTTTGAATCTTATATTCATATAATATTTATACTTTCATATTTTAGAATGATGAATAATATGAAATGAAGAAACGTAATATAGAAATATTTTTTAAAAAAAAAGTAATAAATTCGGTTTGAGTTTGATGAAAGTATGTTAGAAGTATTCGCTCCATATAATTATATATCAATTCATATTTTAAACTTTCACTTTCATATTTTCATCTCGAAAAAATATAGAAAATATAGAATTCAGTTAATACACATATCAAAGCAAAAAAAGGGTCAAAAAAAACCTGATTGAAATTTTCGCTGACTCCGTAAGAAGTATCAAATTCGACAACGTATATAGATTATATAGGATTTTAGAACTTTCCATATTATCAGCAACTCAATTCATATTATCATAGGCACTATGTCCGCACAAGAGCAAATTCTCGCCCTCATGGCGAAACTGACGAAAGAGGAAATGGCGGGACTGGAAGCAGAGCAGAAGAAGATAAAGAAGAACGCTAAGAACGAGGCACAAATACTCAAAGAAACGCAAATGAAAGAACTCAAAGAGGTATGGGAAGAAATTGAATGGGACGACGAAATGACGAATGACGAACGGGTGCGTTTGTTATGCGAATGCTACGGACTAAAGGTCGCCCACAAACGGGGTGGTCGCCACCCTGACCGCCCAATGGGCGACCAGTCAAAACGCACAAAGGGTCAATACTCCAACGTAGTATCATATTGCGAGGAAAAATTTAAATATATGATTATGGGTAAGGACTGGCGTGGTAGGGACATACACGAAGGTAAGGGTAAGTCAAAAAAGTTTATCCGTAAGGAATGGTCGCTACAAGACAACTGGTATCCCATATGGGCGACATTCAAGAAAGAGGAAAAGAACGCGTGGAATTTTAAATTTTCTACGGAGTTTATGAGGCAAGGCGACGATATCCGTAAAGTCCCTGAACCTACGGAACGCACGAATAGCAAGGTGTTTATCGCGTGGTGGAAAAAACATATTGTAGCGGGTGAAGATGGGTGGGAGTTTACGGGTGAATACGACTGCTCCAAAATCCGTGACTACTACAACCTCGCAATCGGCGGTGGTGGGGCAAAACCCGCAACAAAACCCGCAAAGAAAACCGCGAAGAAAACCGCGAAGAAACCAGCGGGGGCAAAGAAATCTAAGGCATCAAAGACCGCCCCAGCACATTCCGCGAAGAAGAAACAAAAAAAAGAAGATAAATATACGGCAATGGGACGCAAAGCATTTGAAGACGCTAAGAAACTCGCGGACGCTACCCCTAAAACAAAGCAGAAAACCACCCGCAAGCG
>Ga0187217_1000810_pt1 | contig 12905 bp, 13 predicted proteins | sample 15SPOviralmetaG_FD_130165 | JGI IMG/M metagenome (GOLD analysis project Ga0187217, IMG submission 130165) | Marine viral communities from the oligotrophic San Pedro Time Series (SPOT) site, San Pedro Channel, CA, USA - 15 SPOT_SRF_2010-09-15... | ecosystem: Environmental > Aquatic > Marine >... | reverse complement strand
TTAGTAGTGCCCAATCTGCCTTTCATGGTCTAAAAGTTGAAAGACGAACATTTGCTAATGATGGTCAAGTAGATGAAGGCATATTAACTTACACAAAGGCTTTTATGTCGGATCCTAATGTGTAGGTTAATTTGGCAGACTATGGGACTCCGTATAATGGTGTTGATGACGCTAATAGTGGTGACGCTAAACAATATAATAGAACATTAATATCAAACCAAGGAACAGAATTAGCTGATGGTAGAACACCAGGCTCAAGAGCGTATGACGGTGTTCGTTTTGACAATAATAAGTTGACATATTATATGAACGCAGATGGATTTCTAGTAGCTAGATACTTCGAAGCATTTACATATAATTCAGGTGCAACAGGAAACACAAGGAACTATACAACATAGGATAACAAATGGCAGATTTCGTATTAGGGAGAATTAAATTTGTATGGAAAGGCTCTTGGGCAGGAACAACTGCTTACATTGCTGATGATGTCGTAAGATATGGTGGTAATGCTTTTATAGCACTAGCAAATCATACTTCTTCAGCATTATTCGAAACAGATTTATCAGCCAACCCGACAAAATGGCAAAAAATGTTTGGTGGTGTTGAATACAAAACTGACCACGCAGACGCAACTTATTATAAAGTAGATGATATCGTTAAGTACGGACCAACATTATGGGTATGTACAACGGCTCACTTATCAACTTCAGCAGTTTTAGATACAACTAAATTTTCGGTATTTTTACCAGGTCTTTAATTTGAGGATTCATGGTCAAATAGTACACAATACCAACAAGGTGATATTGTAACTTACGGTGGTTATCAGTATGTTGCAGAAAGAAATAACATTGGTGTAACACCACTAGATTCAGGTGCAGATTGGGAAGTAATTACTACCGGTTTCAGCATGCTCGGAACATGGGCGTCTGGTACTGCTTACAAAACAGGTGAAGTTGTACAATACGGTGGTAACACATATGTATATAAAGTAAGTTCAGCTGCAGGTACAAAACCAACTGATACATCTAAAGCAGATTTATTAGTCGAAGGTGTTTCTCATCAAGGAACATACAGTTCAGGTACTGCTTACAAAATTGGTCAAACAGTAGTTTCTTCAAACTCTACTTACAGAGCAAAATTAGATACAACAGCAGGTCAAGCACCTACTGACGGTGTAGATAATACTCAATGGGCGCTTTATGTTGTAGGTGCACCATCAGGTGTATTCACTACACAAGGTGACCTTGTACAAAGAGGCGCAACTAGTCCTGAAAGATTACCAATCGGTAGAGCAGGTGATAGATTAAGAGTTAACTCTGCTGGAAACGGATTAGAATATTACAACGAAAGTTCAGGTAATTCTTTACATGTTTCTCCAGAAGGATTAGACACAAATCCAGGAACAGAAACTTTACCTTTAAAAACAATTAAAAAGGCTTGTCAACTTGCAGGTTCAAATGGTATTTCTCTAGTATCAGGTATAGCAGGTGGTACAGGCGGAACACCAGGAACATTTAGAAATGTTGCAGTAACAGGTGGTTCAAGTTCAGGTACAGTAGTTGATGTCATTACAGATGGTTCATCTACACCAACGATTAACATTATTAATAACGGTTCAGGTTGGACCGAAGGCAATACTGCTACAATTGCAAAAGCAGATGTTGGTAACTCTACAGCAAATATCACATTTTCAGTTGAAACAGTTGCCGGCGGTGATACAATTCACATTCAGGCAGGTACTTTTGAAGAAACTTTCCCTATTAGAGTTCCACCAAATGTAACAATTTTTGGTGACTCATTAAGAGGAACAAAAGTAGAACCAGCAACTGGTTCTGCTACTTCGGTTTCTACAATTGATACTGTAGGTGCCAATGACGCTTCAAGAACACCAGGAACATATACAAATGTTCTTGCTACAGCAACAAGTGGTACAGGTGTAGGTTTAAGAGTTAATGTTGTTATTGATGGTTCATCAGCAATTACAGTAACACCATCACATGGCGGTTGTTACTTTGCAGTAAATGATACACTATCTATTCCTGATAACTTATTAGGTTCAGGTGGTGGAGCTGCGTTAACTTGTGCTGTTGCAACATTACATAATAACAATGCTTCAACTATGTGGCTTGTTAACAACTCTAACTACCTTTCATTTATGACCTTCCAAGGTTTAACTACAGGTGGTGTAGTAGTCGCTCTTGACCCTAGTGGTGCAATTACAACGGCTTCGCCTTATATACATAACTGTACCTCTGTTAACACAGGTTCAACTGGTATGTTAATTGATGGTAATGCTCACATTAGTGGTAACAAGTCAATGGTTTCCAATGACTTTACTCAAATCAATACAGACGGTAAAGGTGTTTCAGTTATCAACGGTGGTAGAGCAGAGTTAGTATCTGTCTTTACATACTATTGTGATAAAGGTTTCAATACAGAATCAGGTGGTACAATTCGTGCCCTTAACTGTTCAAACGCATACGGAGAATACGGTGCTTTTGCAACAGGTGTAAGTGCAAGTGAATCACCAGACGAAGTACAATTAAGAGGTTCGCAAATTGTTTTCCAAGTATTACAAGGTAACATTGCTAGTGCTACAGTCGCAGAGGGAGACACTTTAACAGGTGCTACTTCAGGTGCAACAGCAACAGCAATTGATGTTGTACAATCTACTAGAAAAATAAAAGTAGAAGGTGGTAACGGAAGAATATTCTCACCAGGAGAAGTAGTCAATGTTACAGGTGGTTCTTCATATAACTTTAAAGTATCAACAACAAGTGCTGACCATACAGACGCAGCTACTAAAACAATTACAGGTGTTACACAAGCTAACCCAGCAGTTGTTACATCTAACGGCCACGGATTATATAACGGTAATAAAATCGTAATATCTGGTGTTGTTGGCATGACACAATTGAATGGTAATACTTACTATGTTCAGAATAGAACAGCAAACACATTTAGTTTATCATCAAATGCTGACCCGACAGCTACAACAAATGTTGACAGTTCAGGTTTTACAGCATACGGTTCAGCAGGTACTATTACACCTAAAACACCGACAACTGGTCAAACTGGTTTCTTATTTGAAACAGATAGTACAAGTTCATTATTATCAAGTGCAACAGCAGTACAAGTAGGTTCTAACTTACAGTTTGCTGGTGACTCACAGTATTATCGTGTAACTGCTATCACAAATACAGATACAACAAACAAACAAGCTAAATTAGCAATCACTCCTGAAAGAACGGCTTTTGCGCCTGACAATACGGAAGTTGATATAACTAAAAACTTCTCTAATGTCCGTCTAACGGGTCACGATTTCTTGTCAATTGGTACAGGTTCATTTACAGACACTAACTATCCAAATAGTGTAGGTAATACACAACCTTATGACCAATCGAGAGAAACTACCGAAGAGCTTGGTGGTCGTGTGTACTACACTTCTACTGACCAACTTGGTAACTTTAGAGTAGGTTCGCAGTTTAAGATTGACCAGGCAACTGGTACTGCTACACTAAACGCAGACGCATTTGACCTTTCTGGTTTGACCGAGTTACAACTTGGTTCGATTGGTGCTCAAATCGGTGCAACAATTAATGAATTCAGTACAGATGGAACACTAGCAGGTAATTCTGATACTGCCGTACCTACGGAACAGGCAGTTAAGACTTATGTTGATACAAATTCATTTTCAACTGGTAAGGCGATTGCAATGTCAATCGTTTTTGGTTAATAATATTAAAAAAAGAGGTAGAAAAAAATGGCAAATCCAAATATAGTATCAGTCGCAACGATTAATGGTAAAACTGATTCTGGCGAATTGAACACTACATATACTACAGCTCTTGTATCTAATGCCGCTAGTTCAAGTAAAATTTATAAAATAAATTCTATCACTTGTGCTAACAAAAGTGGAACAGATACAACTATGAGATTTAGTTTTTATGACGGTTCAAACGACAGATTTTTAGCTTATAACATTAATGTTCCTGGTAATACAGTTGCTTTCGTAACAGATAAAAACTCAACTTTTTATCTTGAAGAAGGTGATTCAGTTAGAGGCGGCGCAGCCACTAACAGTAGATTAGATTATGTGATTTCTTACGAAGAAATTAGTTAATAACAGGAGTTAAATTAAATGGCAAGAATAGGACCGTTTTACGGTAGAAAATCCAGCAGAAGAGGTAACAACAGTTTCCTTGGTGCTCAGGAATCATATCACCATTACACAAGCAAGAAGACTATCTTTGATACTTCACCAAGTTCATCAAAAGGATATCATTCTTTTGGTATGAGAGATATGGATACTGTATTGTCTGGTGCCTATATGTCAGGTACAGGTTTAAAACCTATTTCTGCTCAAGTTAACTGGGGTGGTACAGAATCACACAGAGATTTTGCAAACACAACAAACACTAATAATGAAGATTATGGTGGTGGTTCAGTAGGTTTAGCTTCAAATGAAACTGCTAGACAAACTAATAGAATGAGGCATTATGAGGGTCGAAAACCACAATCAAACTATCCATACTTTAGACCTATGTTTAGTGTTGATGATGTTATGCATGAAGTTTATGATTGGGCTCAAACATCTTATGGTGGTGCAAACTCACAAACATTTAGAGATATTAATTCTCCTGGTGCTCAATGGAGATACAGACAAATTATTGCCATGACTTATACAGGTGGTGGTTATAAAGATGGTTCACCATGGAGACAAATTCATAGAACGATTCACTCTACAGACCAAACAACTAATTTAGGTAACTTAATGGACCATCCAGGTTCATATTGTGCTGGTGCATGTAACGATACTACTTTTTACATGTATTCAACACCAACAGATAACGCACACTCTTCAGCTTCTACAAGAACAAGTGCTATTCATATGTTTACTGAAACTGGTAAATCTCACAATGGAAACTTTGACGCATACAATTCAAGACAAGATTTAAGTAACTCACAAAAGAATAATGAATATTCATTCTTTACAGGTGCTCACGGTCCTGCTACATTTGATGTAATGAATTTAACTGTAGAATGTAGATTTGCTCAGTTTGGTACAGGACTAAACGATACATCTTCAGCATTCCAAGATAAAGATTATGGTTACCATTGGGACGATAACGAAGGAAGAAAAGTAAACTTCTATACTTTCAGTTCATCAGGTTCTACACATTGGGCTGCTCACGGACAACAAAAAGGTATTCCGTCAACACATAGAATTGGTTACTGTGGTAACGAGGGTTCTTACATGGGCGGTTATAACTTTAGAAGATGGAATTTAACATCTGATTCTAACATTGGTAATGTTGGTAAAATTCAAACAAACATGGGTGAAGAAAACTTTGGAATGGGTATGGATTGGCAGTATATGATAGGTAACTTTGATGGTGCTCAAAACAATGAGTCACACAAATTATTTTATGCTACTGATACAGGAAATATTCCAAGTGGTTCTCAACCAACTGCTAATGCTGGACAGTCATCAGGACATTGCGCTTGGCGGGCATAGATAAATAGATATAATAATTAAAAGCGAGGAATATTATGAAGCGTACAGACATTGATTTGACAAACGATACTTCTATCATTGAATTTGCCAATGACAAAGTAAGTTATCATCAACCAAAATTTAAGACAGAGCATTTTGTGGGTGGTTCTCAAATGACACCATTCAAAAAAATGCAACAATATTTTATTGAGTTAAGAGTGAAGCAAGACGCATTTTTACAATGTGAATTTGAAGGTGCAAAAAAAGAATTAGAAGTTGAGATTGAAGAAGAAAAACTTAAAAGAGCCGAAGAAAAAGGTGATAAGTTAGAAGTCGCATATCAAAAACTTGACTTGTTACAGATTAGAAAAGACTTGAAAAAGTTTCAAGATAATCAAAGACAAGCGTTAAGAGAGAAAGACCATTTATTACAATTGGTTAGAGAATTAGACGCAAGTCCTCTCGGTGTTTTACCAGACGGTACAAAACTTCTTGATGTATTTGGTGATGAAGAAAAAGAAGAACAACTTGAAAAAGAATACTGGACTATGAGATTGGCTAAACAAGCTTCTACAGAAATGTTAGCCTATGGTAAAGTAGGTACAGGTAATATTGACGCAATTGCAATGCTGCCTAGAGAAATGCAAGAAGAAACACTTGAATTAGCAACTCAATATTCTACTAGATTTGCAATCGGTATGAATAAAATACAAGATAAAGTTGTTAATGATTTAAGAATTGGTTACCAGGACGACAAAACAAAACAGAGATTGATGGATATTGGTATATCTACAGGCCTTGAAAAAGAAGATTTGTTAAAAAACGAGGTCGAAGAGAACAATTCCGTTATAAATAATAAGTATAAAGAGATAGAAACTCCATCACAAGAAGATGGTTGGTCTTTAAAGGAATAAGATATGGCAAAAATTTATGTAGTTTACAAAGAAAATCAGATTGAGATGGCTCCAGGCTGGATTGCTGATTATCATTCATACTGTTCATACAAAGTAGGTGTTGTTGAAGACGAGTATCAAGATATGAGAGTAGAGTTAGACCATATCAATGCTGACGCTTTACCATCAAACTTAGCAAGATTTTCAATTTTTGCTAACGCTTACGGTGGCACAGTAAAATTAAGAGTAGGTTCAGCACCAGCTGATGATTATCCTCAACTAGGTATTTCAGAGGATCCTGACGCAAACAAATATGTACACACTTTAACAAGTGATGAAGTTGCAGGTGCAATATCATTTAATAAGTATCTTTTCAAAAGAATTATTAGAGATAGATATAATCAAAAATTTTTAGAATTAAATAAGTGGAGTTCTTCATTAGAGAAAGCTACTTGGGAACAACAAAAATCTGAAGCAGCTGCATGGACAGCAGACAATACAGCAAGTACACCAATGTTATCAACAATGGCAACTGCTAGAGGTCTTACAGTTTCAGCTTTGGTTGCGAAAATTAATACTAAACTAACAGCATATAATAGTGCATTAGCAACACAACTTGCAGCTCAAAAAGATTTGGAAGATGATGTTGACGCATTAGCTGATATCGCAGCTTGTCACAAATGGAGACACGAAATACTTGGTATTGGTGTTACTGCTGCTCAATTAGCGGCTGATGATTCTATTAATGACCCACCTACTAGAATTACTTTTTAGTAATTTTTAGTTGTTGTTTTATATTATGATTATATGTTTAGCGTACCATTAAACCCTAAATTATCACCGGAACAGTTTGATACTTTTATTGAATTCTTAAAGAGAAATAAGAGTTTAATTTATGATGTCTATTTCACTAGCCGGATTCCACCCTTTATGCAAGACGCAATGGGTGATGTTTTCAACGAAACACAATACAATCTAATTAATGAGAATGCCTTTATCATACCAAAGGTAACAGGCATTCCATTATCTGCTACATTCAATAACATAGAAGTACCACCATCTGGTACGAATTTAGAAACATTTATAGAAAATTTTAAAATACTATACGACAAGGGAGTTCGTATAGTTACAATACCACATACTTTGTGGATGTTAACAGGCCGTTTTCAACAAGCATATCCTGATGTGATGGTTAAGAATACCATATTAAGAAATACACAGAGAGCAAATGAAGTTATAAAACAAGTAGAGGCTGGGTTTCATTACATAAATTTTGATAGAGATTTGATGAGAGATGAAGATACTTTAAAGCGTATGCAAGACGCAAAGAAGTATTGTAAGGAAAAGTTTGGCGTAGATGTCAAATTTAGTTTACTGGCGAATGAGGGGTGTTGGGGAAATTGTCCTGTACAAGACGAACACTTTTTATATAATAACACTAGAAAAGAGGGTACACAACCGACATACTTTGGTACAAAGATTGCTCAGTTTTCATGCCCTAAATGGGAACAACAAGACCCAGCATATCAATGGAGAATAGCAGACTTTCCACCATGGAAAGAAGAATGGGATAGATTACTTCAATACATTGATGTTGTTAAAATGCATGGTAGAGAAAGTGTTTCTAGGCTCTTTGAAACAATGAGTATCATTGATAGATACCGTGAAGATAAAGATATACTAGTTCAAGAGTTTGAAGTCTATACAAAAGAAACATCTTTTGACGAGAAAAGAATTACAGCATGGCGTAACAAAATAAGAAACTGTAAGTTTGATTGTTGGGACTGTAATGTATGTGATTTAATTGTTATGAAGAACAACCAAAAGGTTATGATTGATACAGTTAAAGAGTCATTAGACAAAGCAAAGAAAGAACAATCAAAACTATCTCAAACAACATTAGATATACCTGGACTAACATCTAACAAAGTTAAACACTTTATCAATAACATGATGGAAATGCCAGATACAAGTTATCTGGAAGTAGGTGTATATCAAGGTGCTATGTTTACCTCTGCTTTAGAGGGTAATGATATAGTTGCAAGTGCAGTAGATAACTGGTCTGATACACATAATGTACCAATGAGAGATGTTGATATAAACGCAGAAAAGGGAAACACTAAAGAAGTATTTAAAAAGAATATAAGGCCACATATAAATGGTAAATCTATTACTATCGTGGACTCGGACTCGGAAGATTCTTTGAGCAAGTTACCTGTAAAATCAAATGTTATACTCTATGATGGCGAACACACGGTGGAAGCTCACTATAATTTCTTGCATAAATATAATAGTAAAATAGATAATACTTTCTGTTTAATTATTGATGACTGGAATTGGTCGCAAGTTAGACACGGCACAATGAGGTCAATAGAAAAACTAGGTTATAAAGTATTATTTAAAGAAGAAATTTATACGAAAGGGGAAGACCCTACTGATTTTTGGAATGGTTTGGGAATTTTTGTTATTAATAAATGATATTTAAAAAAGATAATACAGTAAGATTTGTCAGCTCTGTAGCTGGTGTACCTGACTTATACCCTATTACTTCTATGTCTGAATATAAACCTGAATGGGTTGGTAAGGCAAGAGAAGATTACAAACAAAATTATAAACAAAACGAAAAATATAATCACATAACCTTATGTCCTGGCATATTTAATATGTTCAAGGTTGGTTGGTATGTGCCTATGTGGTATGATGTACATATCAGTACAAAGAAAAATGAACCAGGATTTTCTTGGAAAGTTGCAACACCAGAGATGACTAAAATACATGAGATGAATATTATAGATACTCATGGTGACCAAATTACAAAACATATTCCTAAAAGAAAAGGTACTATAGACAATATTGTAAAGATTAATACACCTTACAGTATTGTAGCACCAAAAGGTATGAAGTTTTTATTTTTACCTATGCCTTATGCAGATAACTTTGACTTTGAAAGTACAACAGGCATATTAGACCCGGCTGAAAGTTGTGAATTAAATGTACAATTAAACTGGAATGTAGAAGAGGGTAATGTGTTCTTAAAAGCAGGTACACCTTTAATGCAAATTATACCATTAACAAAAGAAAATGTTAAAATGATTTGTGAAGAGGTAACCGAAAAAGATAAGAAGTGGATTAACAAACAACATTTCTTTAAAACTCATTCTTTCTCACCTATAAGAAACAAAATTAAAAACTTGTATGAGGAATGGTATCAATGATAGAATCTATATTCGCAACACCATTATATAAAAGTGACAACTACTATAAGTTTTCTGAAAAAGAATTATCTTTTTTAAAATCTTTAGAGATGATGGATAACAGAGGTAATGAAGTTACTAAAGATAAACATATATTTGAACATGAAGAAATGTCGCAGCTAAAAAATTGGTGTGAAAAGAATTTAAATTACTTTATGGAAAATCTTGGTAAGGTGAAAGGTGCAGAGTTTTATATTACACAATCTTGGTTTAATAAAACTGTACCATTAAAACATCATCACTCACACATGCACCCTAACAGTATTATATCTGCTGTATTATATGTTGAAGGACCTAATTGTCCAACATTCTTTTACAACAGAGATAGTTTTAATAACTTTACATTTTTTGATAAAGTAAACGGTAACCCATTTACAGCCAACAAAGTGGGTGTCCTTAATGAACCTGGCAGACTAGTATTATTTCCTAGTTATTTACACCATGAAGTAGATATAAACAAAGGAAACTCCGACAGATATAGTATATCATTTAATACTTTTGTAAAAGGAAAGTTTGGCGATAATGAAAACTTAACGGAGTTAAATATATGATAGATTTTATATTAAAAGGTCAGGTGTATCTGTTTCTTATTATCTTTGTGATGATGATTGCAGGTATGATTAAAGAAAATAATTTGTTTAGTGATGTATTTGCATTTCTAAAAAGAAGTATTAAAAGTAACAGAGCTATTGTAGCCTTGTTTAGTGCAATGACAGGTGTATTACCTATCAAAGGTCGTGTAACTGTATCGGCAGGTTTGTTAGATACAATGGCACCTAAAGATAAAAAGAAAAGAGAGAAGTTTGGACCTATTGATTTCATGTCTTCTCATCATTATTATTTCTGGTCGCCTATAGAAAAGACCGTTATCTTACCAATGGCTGCCTTTGGTTTGTCTTATACTGCTTTTCTAGGTATCATGTGGCCGCTAATTGTAGCTACATTTGCTTACATACTTTGGTATCTAATCTTTATGGTAAAAGATAGTGATATAGGATTAGTAGATACTAAAAAGAAAATCAAAGTAAGTAGAATTACAAGATATGTATTCCCTTATATTATGGGTGTTAGTGCTGTAATTGCAGGTGTAAATTTCTTATGGGCATTTGGATTACTTACATTGTATTATGCGATTGTTACTCAAACATTTAATTACAAAAAATTATTAAGTTATGTAGATTGGAAGATTGTAGCATGGGTAGCTGTTATTATCTTACTTGCAAATACAACAAGATTATATACTGGTGAGATTAAAGAGTTTATAGGTAGTACAGGTATTGATATGAATAGTCCTGTAGGATTTGGTGCTATATCTTTATTAGCATTTGCTTTTGCATGGGTACTTGGTTCATCAAGTAGATTTGGTGCAATCATGGTAATTCTAACAAGTCTATATGGTATTCAATATCTACCTTGGTTTTTCGCAGTTGACTTTGCTGGATATATACTATCACCAATGCATAAATGCGTTGCAATTGGTAAGATGTATTTCGGAACAAAACTATCTTATTACGGTAAATTATTAGGTGGCTGGGCATTATTACTAGTCACAATATCAGGAGTAATGCTTTATGCTTGACATTAAAGAAATAACCATGGACCACCACAAGAATGCTGAAAGGCAAGAGTTTGTAAAAATTCTTATGTCTGGCAGTATTGACCACAAACTATATGCAACATACTTATATAATCAGTTTCAATGTTATTCTGTATTAGAAAAATATGGATTACATAACTCTCTCTTTAGAGATACACCAAATTTATTAAGAGCTGAACATATTTTATATGACTTTAAATCTTTTGAGATAGATACTCCTGAAATAACAGAAAGTACCAAAAAATATATTGAACATATTGAAACTATACAAGATGAGGCAATGAAGTTGTATGCTCACATTTATGTAAGACATTTAGGTGACTTATCTGGTGGTCAAATGATTAGAAGAAAAACACCAGGTCCTAATAGATACTATAAGTTTAGAGATAAAGAAGTGGCAGACTATAGAAGAATAGTCAAAGAAACTATTAACACATATTTAAATGTATATGAACATTCTGTTGTACCTGAAGCAACCTATTGTTTTGAAAGTGCAACAAATTTATTTAAAGAAATGAGGGAACTCCATGATTTGGGACAGACTAATACAGAATAGTGAAACTATAATTAAAAAGTTAAATTTTCATATGACAGAATACCAAGAACCTGGTATGGAAAGATTTAACAATGATAACTGGACAAATAGAACATGGTTTAGAAGTAGTGTCAGACGAGCTCATGTTGATATCGTTGATGTACGAGAAGAAAAAGGACTTTGGATGATGCATGTATGCATGTTTCCTATGTTGCAAAATAGTGGACCTATTTTTGGTTGGGATATTATTGCAGGAGAAAAAAAGGTTACAGGTGCGTTTCACGATTGGTCACCTCTACTTGACAAAGAACACCCTATGATTAACATATTTGGTGATGAGGCAAAGAAGTATGAAGCTTCTAAAAAAAGAGATTTGCCTGATTGGGCATTAAAGATATTCAGTCCTCATATGATAGCAGCTGGTAATATACGAGAGATAAGTGAATTAAATAAAATCTGTAGATTGGTTGAAAATAATCTAACATTATATATCAATCATATAGAAGATTTTGACTATAAAGCACCAGAACCGGATGTAATAAAAGCACAAAATTATTACTGTGAACATCAACAAATGAACCCACATACGCCAAGAGTTATGCAATCACTAGGGTTACCTGAAGAAGATATTAAATTGTTTTGTTCCGACAATCTCTTTCCTATCATTAAATAATCCTTATAAATATACCAGAAAAGGTAACAATTATGGCAAAACCAGCAACTAGAGAAAATTTAAAACAGTATGCTTTAAGAGCGTTAGGTAAGCCTGTTATTGAGATAAACGCAGATGACGACCAGTTAGAAGACAGACTGGACGAAGCCTTACAGTATTTCGCACAATATCACTATGACGGTATTCAAAGAGCCTATTTAAAGTATCAATACACAGAGGCCGATAAGGCTAGAATGACTGCTGATTCTTCAGAAAGTATAACGAAGAACGGCGTCACTACATCATGGAAAGAAGGCAATAACTTTATCGTTGTTCCTGAAAGTGTAATATCAGTAATCAATATATTTCCATTCTCAAACAAGTCTAATATGAATTTGTTTGATGTAAGATACCAAATGAGATTAAATGACTTGTATGATTTTTCATCTACAAGTGTTATTAACTATGATGTTGTAT
>Ga0187217_1000808_pt1 | contig 12920 bp, 23 predicted proteins | sample 15SPOviralmetaG_FD_130165 | JGI IMG/M metagenome (GOLD analysis project Ga0187217, IMG submission 130165) | Marine viral communities from the oligotrophic San Pedro Time Series (SPOT) site, San Pedro Channel, CA, USA - 15 SPOT_SRF_2010-09-15... | ecosystem: Environmental > Aquatic > Marine >... | reverse complement strand
GCATCGGCACACAAGTTCCTTGAAATTTTGGCTCAGACGAACACTCACCAGAGACATGACCTCAGACAATGAGGGAGCCTCTCTGGAGAGAAAAAAGGAGTTCATGAAAAAATGTCTTATTAGAGTGACACAGAAATTTTTGAAAGGAGATACATTGATTTCATCCTTTACATTTTCAGAGTTGTCACTGGGAGCATTTCAAAAAACAAAACCAGAAAAACATTTTACCTCACACTTTTCCAGTGTGGGGTTTTTGTGGTATAAACCTTTAGAAAAATTTATTATGAAAGCAATCAATCCAAAAAATCAAAAAAACTTAAACAAGGCTCTAAGCTGGTTATCTAAGCACAACAAATACAATGATGAAAGAACTCTTCTGGAGGACAGCTCAGAACTTGAATATGTTGAAGACAGCACAGCATGGAAACGAATCAACAAAAAATGTGAAGATTCATTTGACAAATATCTGGAGTGTTGTGATGAGCTTCCAAAAGGTCAAGTGAAGCTCATTGAAAAATCAGAATTGTATTAATAACCAAAACAAAATAAAAAATCCACTTACCTCCAGTCATTCATTTGGCTGGGGGTTTTGTAGGTATAAACCTTTAAAAAATTAATATCATGAATGAAAAAGTCATTTGTAAAAAATCAGTAAAATTCAACAAGCCAAACAACCAACAAAGTCTGGTCTTTAAAAAAGGGAAAGAATATGAATTTACTTGCATGAACACATACATCAGAATCTATTTTGACAATCACAGAAGTATTGTGATATCAAGTCCAAAAAAATTCGATAAATATTTTAAATAAAAATCATCACCTCCAGTCTGACAAGGCTGGGGGTTTTGTCAGTATAAACCTTTAAAAAAAATTTATTATGAATGATTTAAATCCAGTAACGCTGAACAAAAAAATTGAATTACAAGCAAAATTAATCTCAAAAAATGAGGAGTTAATTCAAGCTTACAGAACAGCATGGAAAGAAAAATGTGACACTCTTGACATGGCAATCACAGAACTGAAGGAAGCCAAAGAACTTCTCAATGCTTCTCAGTCAGCTGTGAATCTTTTAAGACAAGAATTGAAAGAAGCAAAAGCTCAAATCACTTCCAATGAATCTGAGCTGGAAACATTAAGACCATTGAAACCAGCTAAAGTCATATACATGACACACAATGAGCTAAATGTCTTAAAAGATGTAAATGACTCATGGCATGAAAACGAGGGAGGATATTCAGAATTCAGCAAAGCTTTCATCACAATCTCCAAGTCTGTTGGTGGGACACTTGCACAATTGCAATCTAAAGAACTCATTTATGATTGTTATGATGGTTATGAAGATGAGGAGCCTATGTGGTGCATGACACATCTTGGAGCCTCTGTGATGATTTCTGAGGGACATGAATATGAATCAAATCTTATCTACAAAAAAGAAATTGAGAATGTCAATGTTGTTATTCAATAAAACACTTACCTCACAGCTCCAGAGCTGTGGGGTTTTGTCAGTATAAACCTTTTAAAAATTAATTATGGTATTAGTAGAAATACAAAGAGAGCATCTTTTACAAGAATTAACAAGGCTCAGAGAAAAACTGAGCATCCAAGATAAAGCAATTTTGAAGCTGAGAAAGGAATTTGAAAACAATGTTTCTGTGTATAGAAGTGAACACATCTATGAGGGAATAAATCACAGACTTATTAAAATTCATTTGCTTGAACAACAGATTGAGCTGATTTCAAATATTATCATTTACAACACTACAAAATTTTAATCATGAAAAATCATAAATTATCTTTTTACGACTTGGAATCTGAGTCAGCAAAAAAATACATCAATGAGCTTGATGTTGAGATTGAGAACATTGAGAAATATTTTGCTGATGGGAAAGCTCTCTGTTTGATTAATGGTCACTTTTATTGTGCTGTTGATTATGTCATTGAGAGAACCACTACAACAGAGCCAGAGAGCTTCAATGGATTCAATGATGTCATATCATACAAAGATGTCACAACTGAAGAGCTGGATGTGGACAATTCAACATTCAGACATCTCAAAGGACACAGCTTCAATCTTCATCCAGATTTGATTTGCATGGCTATTGAAAAGGAAATTATTTCATATTTAGAAAACGAAAAAAAAGAACTATGTTAAGAATCGGAAAAGCAAATCAATATTTTACACTCTGGTCTATATCAACAGAAACCAGATACAACTCTGAAAAGATGCCCTATGAGGTCACTCACTTTGTTTTCATGGGGAATCTATCAAAAGACCTTAAACTGGCTCAACAGAAAGCTCAGTCCAGAGGATGCAAAGACTTGACTCCAGATGAGTCTCTGAGAGGTCAAACAAGATGGGAGACATCTGGAGAAAAATGGGAGCCAGAAGTTTTCTCTCCAGATTGTTTTCAGTTTGGAAAATACAAGGGGAAATCAATCAAAAAAATGATTGAAAATGATTGCAAAGAAAATCCAGAAGCATGGTCTGAATTTCAAAGTTATTTGAAATGGTATTTTCAAGAACTTACACATGATGACCAGAAAGAGCTTTTGAAAGCTTTTGATGAGTTTCCAGTTTTGGAAATGTCCAAAAGTTTTCTGGAGTTCATTGACTATGATGTTGTTCTTAGAAAGAATGGAGAACCTTTTTATTGTGAGAGGGATTTCAAAACATTCATTGAGTTAATGGACAAGATAAATGATGGAAAGATTGCTGTTTACACTCTCAGCAACTTTTCAGCTGGTGATTATGTCCAGAGCATAAGCTCAAAGCATTGGGAAATAAGAATCCAGCCTCATGGAGCTTCTGACAAAGAGAATGAAGCTTTTTTGAAATACAATGCCTATGGGAAAAAAATCTGTGTCCATTGTCCAGACACTGAAATGAAAATGAGATATTATAATGGTTTTCATTATTGGGTTCCATCTGGTTTGAGAACATTCAAAAAGAGCATCATGAGAATCAAGCTGAATGATGATGAATTTGGTTCATACAGAATCACTCATATTGTGACTCCTCAAATGGAAAAAACAACACTTTAAATTTTGGTTTATCACCTTGCCTCCAGTCTGAAAAAAGCTGGGGGTTTGTGTGTTATAAACATTTAAAAAATTTAATTATGTCAAGAGTAAAAGAGAACATCATTGTCAAGTACAAAGAAAAAAAAATCAAGGTCTTTCATGATGGAATAAAACATCATAAAGATTGGACAGCTGAAAGTAAAATATTGCTGGTTGAATGGGTGAAAGAATCTATTGAGAAAGGGAAAGAAAAAAACTGGCTTCCATTTGCAAACTTTGAAAGCTCTGTCAGTTTCAATTTAAAAGAATCAGAACAATGAAAAATCAAATCAATAAATCAATAAACATAAAAGGACAATTAATCAACATTAAAAGATTTACTCCAGTCACATTTGTAGTTTCTTACAGAAAGAAAAGTATTTATATTAACGAGTATGAATTGAGGGAACTTCAAATCGAAGTGAGGAAAGGACTGAGAAAATCTGGACAAGAAGTTCATATATTAGGCAAACCAGAAAAAAAAGCCATTATACACGAGACTGGAAGCTTGAGTATTAGTTTGTTTGATGGCTTCAAAAATGGTGGAATTCAGTATGTGAGTTATGGATTTGCACCAAAACAAATAGCAAAATTCTTAGATTCAGAAATCAACTACCTAAATCAATAAACATGAGAAACCTTTTGAACAAAATCTCATCATTCATTTTTTTGAATGGGGAGTCCTCAGCTGAGAGAACTGAGGCAGATATTCTGGTTTCAAATCACAGAATAAAACTGGCAAACATAAAAGTGAAAACAATCAAAACTGAGACTCTGGTGACATACCAGCTCCAGATTGATGGAAACACAATCACAGAGATGAAGTTTGACAATGTCTCTGGAGAAGCTGGAGAGCTTATGTGTGTCACAAAATATAAGATTCAGAAAAAAGAGCCATATTTGTTCTCTGTTGGAATGAATCCAGATGACTTGAATCAGACTATCAAAAAAGAATATAAACCTTTTAAAACGCTTAAAAATGGCTAAGAAACCAAAATCACTCAACATCACAATCATCTTCAATGACTTCAGTGAGCTTCCCAGAATCTTTGGGAAAATACTCTGGAGAATAAGGAGAGGCATCCAGAGAGACTCTGGAGCTTATAAAAATTCATATTATGATTTTCATTTTCATTTCATGCAATCCTATTCATATGAAGAGAAAGTCATTGATGGAAACATTTGTCACACTTACAAAAGCAAAATCAAATGAGTGGATGGATAAAAATTGACAGACAAATTTCAGAACATTGGATTTTCAATGACAGCTGGAAATTTAGGAACTGGATTGACTTGATTCTGATGGTCAATCACAGAGACAAAAAAGTGGAAATAAATGGAACTCTTTTTATGTGTAAAAGGGGGGAGACATTAAGAAGCATCCAGACTCTTTCAGTGAGATGGAGGTGTTCAAAATCTAAGGTCAGAAGATTTCTCCAGCTGTTGCAAAAGGATGACATGATTCAACTCACTAATGAACTAAAAACGACAAGGATAACCATCTGTAAATATGACACATATCAGATTGATGGAATCAAAGCTGAATCAAAGCTGAAACGCAAACGAAACACAAACGAATCAGAGGCGAACTCAAACAAGAATGAGAAGAATGAAAAGAAGAAAAAAAACTTCCAAAAAAATCTGGAGCCATTCATTCAAAAATATGGAGCTGAGATGATTGAAGATTTCTTTTTGTACTGGACAGAGGAAACACCAAAAGGAGAAATGAGATGGGAGACAATGAAAGCTTTTTCTTTAGGGAGAAGACTTGGAACATGGAATAAAAATCTTCTCCAGAGACAAAAGGAATCTGGAGCTGATGAATATCAGAACCACGTTTTGAACCAAATTAGGAAAGGAGGCTCTGATGGATAGGGTTCTAAAAAAAGGAAGTGATATTCAATATCTTTATGATTTCCATGATGGAAAGATTCAGATGGGGATGGGGATAGGAACAGAGCTGGACAAATACATGAGACTAAAGAGAGGAGAGCTTTGTCTTTTTTTAGGTCATGACAATGTTGGGAAAACCTACATCATAAATTGGCTTTTTTTGTGTCATGCTTTTATCAATAATTTGACATTTTGTATCTGGTCTGGAGAAAACAGAAAGGGACAGATTCTCAGAGATATGATTCAGATGCTATCTGGAAAGCCATTCAAAAAAATCAGCAAATCAGAGATTCTTTATTTGCACAATATGATTGAAAACAGATTTGATTTTGTAGATAATAAACATCAATACAAACCAGAAGAGCTGTTGAAGATTTTTGGTGAAAGTGATGCTGATGTTTGTCTGATTGATGTTGTCACTGGAATGAACAGAGAGATGGGGTTTGAATCAAATTATAGATTCTTAAATGATGCCAGACATTTCTGTAACACAACAAACAAAACTCTCTTCATGAACACTCATCCAGTGAGTTCATCTGGAAGAGCTGGGAACCTCTATGCTGATGGAGAATGGAAAGGACATCTCAAGGCTCCTCTCAAAAATGATGTCGAAATGGGAAAAGCCTATCTGAATCGCTGTGATATGCTGGTCATCATTCACAGACTCATTGCTCATCCAGAAATGAAATATTTTACCATGCTCTCTGTTGAGAAAGTGAAAGACTATTCAACTGGAGGCTCAATCACTCCATTAAACCAGCCTATTTTGGCAGAATTCAACTCTGGTCTGGGGATGAAAATCAATGGAGTGGATGCTCTGAAAAATTACAGACCTAATTTCTATCAACACACTAAAAAACTTTTTTAACATGGAAGCATTATTTTTTCTAAAAATCAAAACAAATCTTCAGCTGACAGCCTTGAAGATATTAAATTCAAGAAAGGAGCTGGAGGTCAAACATCCAGACAAAAAAACATTCATCAAATCAATGAAAGAATCTGAAGAGGACATCAATGAAGCTCTGGCTGGATGGAAAGTCATGACAGAGGAGTTCAAATTGATGAGTTCAAAGCTTCACAGAATTCACACTGAAAATCTCCAGCTCAAAGCCAAACTGGATGAGGTCAAGAAAATCAATGACAAGATGATTGACAAGTTAAATCTGTAAAATGAAGAGATGTAAAAATTGTAGAAACAGATTTGAGCCACGTTTCAGTCCCTTAGAGAGATTTTGCTGGTCTCCAGAGTGTAAAACTATGGAAGCAATGGAGAAACTCTCTAAAATCAAAGCTATAGAGGTCAAAAAACAGAAATCAGAACTCAAAAAGAGAAAAGAAGCTCTGGAGACAATCCAGCAAATGGTCAAGAGAGTTCAGAAAGTGGTGAACAAATATGTCAGACTCAGAGACAGAGGAAAGAGATGCTGTTCATGTGACAAAATTCTAAAGGGGAAGTTTGATGCTGGTCATTTCTATCCAGCTGGGAGCTGTTGGTCTTTGAGATTTGATGCTGAGAGAAACATTTTTGCTCAGTGTGTCCATTGCAATAGATGGAAACATGGTTCACTTATTGAATATAGAAAATTCTTACTCCAGAAATTAGGAACTGAGGAGCTGGAGAAAATGGACAGAGAATCCAAACAACATAGAAAATTTACAAAGACTGAGCTGAATGAAATCCTCTCACATTATCAGCTCAAAATCAAACAATTAAATGAGAGGAATAACTTAAAATAATTATATTTGTAATTCATTAAAATTAAATTTTAAACCTATGAAAATTCAAGGAAAAGAAATCCTCATCCAAGAGCATGAGGTCACAACTCAAAGAGAGGCTGTGATGTATCATCTGAAAAACTGGGAGTCAATCACCAGCTTAACAGCCATCAATGAATATGGAGCAACAAGGCTCTCATCAATCATTCACAATCTGAGAAGAGAGGGATATTCAATCACCTCAATTCCAATGACCAGAGTGAACAGATTTGGAAACTCTGTGACAATAGCAAAGTATAAATATCTAAAACCTCAGACACATGGCAACAATTAAGAAAACACCAGCAAAGAAAAAAACAGCCACAGCTCCAGACAATCTCTGGAAAGCTTTGGGGAGGTTTCAGATGAAGATGCCCATACTCCATCAAGGAGCAAAAGCTCACTCATATACTTACACAGATTTGAAGACTATTGTGGAGACAGCTGTTCCCATTGCATATGATGAGGGACTTGTTTTCAGTTTTAAACTTCAAGGGACTGGACTTCTTACCAGATTGATTCACATGGAGACCGGAGAGATTGATGAGAGCTTTGTTGAGCTTCCTCAAGTGGAACTCAGAGGGATGAATCATCCTCAGTCAATGGGTGCTATTATAACATATTTCAAAAGATACTCCATTTCATGTCTTCTCAATTTGGTGGATTCGTCTGACATTGATGCTGGGGGAGAGGCTAAGATTGTGAAAAAACCAAATCCACAGAAGACAAAGAAAATCATCTCTGATGTGGACTTTGAGAGATTTCTGGAAAACAGAGGAAAGGTTCTGGAAAAAAATGGTGAAGACTTGATGATTGATGACTCATGGCTCCTTTCAAGATATGCTTTGAATCCAACTCAACAGCAAAGACTCAAGGAGGTTCAAAATGGATAATTTTAAACCATCAGACAAGTGGTTTGTCAGAGCTTCCTCAATGGGAGCTTTGATGTCCACTTCCAGAACAAAGGGGGAGACCTTTGGAGCAACAGCCAGAGAGGTGATTTCTGATGCTATCAGATTCAACAGAGATGGAACAGAGAAAGACATTGACATGAAATGGATGAGGAAAGGGATTCAGAATGAGTCTCAAGCTCTGGAGATGCTCTTGAATCATGAGAAGATTCATTTTCACAAAGATGATGATGGATTTGTCATCACTAACAAAAAGAGGAGGTTTAATGATTTCATTCAAGGGGAGCCAGACTGGGATGATGAGAATCTTCTGGCTGATGTCAAATGTAGCTGGACAGCTTCCAGTTTTCCAGACAAACTCAAGAAGCCATCTGAAGACCTAAAAAAAATCAATAAAGCATATTTTTATCAAATGCAATGTTATCTCTGGCTGTGTCATAAGGAGACAAGTCTTCTGGCTTATTGCCTCACAGACACTCCAGATGATTTGTTTGAGAATGAAGTGAGATGGAAGTCTGAGAGAAAAATGGGAGAGCCAGAGAGCTTGAACATGGACATGAGTGAAGTTGAGAAAGAAGTCAGAGAGAAGCTGGGAAAGGTCATGAAGTTTGGTCAAGTAAAAAACAGAATGAGAATCTTCAGAGTGGACAGAGATGAGAAAGCCATTGAGGAAATGAAAGAGAGAATCATTGAGGCTCGGAAAGTGTATGATGAATTTTATCATGAAATTTAATAACGTAAATAATAAAAACAACTAATATGTCGCAAAAAGTAGAGGGAGCAAAAGTTCTCAAAGTAATGGAGGAGAGAATCATCTCCGAAAAGTTCAAATTCAAAAACGTGATTCTGGAATGTGGGAATGATGAATATTCTCAGCCAGTTCAATTCAGACTGGTCAATGACAAAATCTCTGAGATTAATATCAATGAGGGTGATGTGATTGATGCTTCCTATAATTTAAAAGGAAGAGCATGGGAAAACAAAGAGGGTGAAGTGAAATTCTTTAACAATCTGGACATCTGGTCTGTGGATGTAAAAGAGAGAAATGGCTCATCTGATGTGAAAGCTGAAGAGGAAAGTGATTTCCCATTTTAAATCTGAGAACATATGACATCCAAAGATTTAGCAAACATAAACCAGCTCACCAGAGACATGATTGAGAAGTACATGACAAAGAATGACATGACTCTCAGCGAGTTCTCAAGGAAAGCTCAATGTCATCAGAGCCAGATTCATCTGTATTTGATGGGAGACAGACATGGAGTCCAGAAAGGACTTCACTCATCCACTCTGGAAAAGATTGGAAAACTATTGAGCAAATAATCACACACAGCTCTCTCAGAAATGGGAGAGCTTTTTTTTTATCCTTAACTTTGCAACATGAGACAGATAATTTTCACAGAGTTTGACATGATTATTTCATCAAATATCTCAGACCTCTTCCAATGGTTTGGAGTTGATGAGATTCATGGACTCATGAAATCTGATGCAATTCAAAAAGACATTCAGTCAATGGTTCACTATCATCCAAATGACACCAGTGCATCATTGACTTATAAACCATTTATTTTTTTCAATACTCATCACCTCAGCAACATTCCAATTCATGAAACCTCCATGATTATCTTTGAAGCCACTCAGAGGCTCTCTGAGATACTTTGTGAGGGTTACACAGAGACACAAACCAGAGAAGTGAGTTCATTCACTCAGAGCCTCTGTTTGAACATTATGGATGAGCTTAAATTTCCAGATGTCTATCACAGAATATGAAAGTCAATCTCCAATATACAGAAAGAGGCTATCCATCAAAATGGACAATCAAAATCCTCTGGAAAATATATGGAATAGAAACAGAGAAATTCATCTTCAATGCTGAGTTTGGAGAGAAGAGAGCTGGATTCCTTTGGAAAGCTCACAGCATTGATGAGAGGGTTCAAGAGTGGATTGTCTTTGCTGAGAATCATGGAGTCAAGTTCAAAAGAATCAAGATGGATGGAGTCATTCATTCAGTCTGGTTTGACAAAAAAGACTAACTTTGCAAAATAGGTTTATAATCTGTCAGTGAGTTTAAAGTCAGACTTTTCCTCCTATGTGTCTGACCTCACTGGCTTATAAAATTGAAACATGAAAAAAACACTAAAAGTTATACTTGCATATCTTATCCTCCCATTATTTTTATTTATTTTTTTCACTGACAGATTTGTGACAGCTCCTCTTTTTTGGTCAAGATGGAAGACATTAAATGAGTGGTTTATCAGTGGTGAATCAATGGCTTATTCACTCATGCGAGTTGTCATTTCTTTGTGTATTTTTGGACTCATCAGAATCTGGATGTGATAAGTTTTTGATGCGTTATTTGTAACAAAAAACACTAAAATCATATATTTTCTTTAAATCGTCATAGATGCCCTTTTAAAGCGATTTAAGACACTTTGACTCTTCTCTGGTGTAATACCATTAAAAACCAGAGATATGAAAAAATCCAGTAATGGCAAGGCTTACAGAGGGACATTTCACAGCCGAAAAAATCAAACAAAATCAAAATTCATTTTAAATCCTTAACTTTACAGAAAGGAAAAACCATGAAGAGCTTTCACTTCATCAATGAGTACAATGAGGAAAATCTGGACACTGACAGAGTGATTCAGTTCATCATTGAAAACTCCAAATCATTGGATGAAATCTGGTATGTGAAAACAAAACTGGAGGAGCATCTGGATGACCTATCTGACAAGAATCAAAACCTTAAAGATAAAATGTGGCTTCATGAGTTTAGAAAAAAAATGAGACTAAAATGAAAGCCAGTAAACTATTATCAGAAAGACAAAAAAGAATTCAGTGGGGGGAATATGTAAAACTCAACATGAGAAAAAAGGGAATCAATTTTGAGAAGTTTCTCACTTACACTTTCAAGCTTAGTCAATGAAAATCTTATCAGACAAAACAATCCCAAAGCTCCCAGAGATAGGTCTGGAATTTTGGTGCTGGATGATTCTCATCACTTATGTGGTTTGGTGTGTTTGGTATATTAAAAAACGATTAAATGAGTAGAAAACCATTCGACATACCAGAACTCATCCAGATGAGTCTGAAAGCCATCAAGAAGCATGAGCTGGTGTTCATGTATGATGTCATCACCTATCTCCCATGTTCAAAGTCTCTGTTCTATGAAAAGAATCTGGACAAGCTGGAAGATATAAAAGAAGCTCTTGCTGAAAACAAATCAAAAATCAAACAGAAGCTGAGAAGTAAATGGGGGGAGAGTAATGCTCCAGCTCTTCAGTTAGCTTATTACAAACTACTTGCTGAGGATGTGGAAAGGAAAGCTTTGTCCACTTCTTACATGGAGACCAAACAGAAACACCAGTCAGAAGATTTGTCCAAGTTCACAGATGCTGAGCTGTTGGATATGATGAAACCAGAAAAGAATGAAGAGCAAGAGACAGATTCTGAATGAGCTTTCCAGACGTAACTTCTGGATATTTTGCAACAATTATGACAGAGAGTTCTTTGCTTCCAGACCATTCCTCAAACAAGTGGCTGAGGCTTTCCAGAGAGTTGAATCTGGAGAGCTGAAGAGTCTTTCTGTTTCCATGCCTCCAAGAGCTGGGAAGAGTTACATCACCACTCTCTTCTGTGCTTGGATTCTGGGGAAGCATCCAGAGGAGTCTGTCATGCGTAACACTTGCACAGCCACTCTGTATCTAAAATTCAGCTATGACACCAGAGCTGTTCTGAGGTCTGACATATTTGCTGAGGTCTTTCCAGATGTCCAGCTGAGTGATGACAAAAAGAATCTTCAAGGATGGAACCTTTCAACAGCCAGACAAGTCTCCTATTTTGGAGCTGGAGTGGGAGGAACCATCATAGGATTTGGAGCTTCAAAGGTTGCCATCACTGATGACCTTTACAGAGGGATTGAGGATGCAATGTCAGACACTACAAATGAAAGAATCCATCAATGGAAGCAATCAACTCATGATTCAAGATTTGAATCTGGATGCTCAAGGATTGACATTGGAACCAGATGGAGCTTGAGGGATGTTATAGGCTCTCAGATTGAATCAAACGTCTATGAGGACACAATCACCATCAAAGCTCTCAAAAGCTCTGGAGAGAGCTTCTGTGAGGCTGTCATGACAACAGAGGAGTATATCAAAAAGAAAAAACAAACAGCTCCAGAGATTTGGTCTGCTGAATATCAACAGACTCCAGTGGACATTGGTGGGAGACTATTCAAAGACATGGAGTTCATTTCATCAGAGGATTTCAATCAACTTAAATCCAGTCAAAAGCTTGAGGGATGTATTGCTTATATTGATGTAGCTGACATGGGAAAAGACTTCACAGCAATGGCTGTACTGGGAGTGATTGATGGAGAGTTTTATCTGGTTGATTATGTTTACAACAGAGAGAACACTGATGTCACTCTTCCAATATGTGCTGGGATGCTGGAGAAGTGGGGTGTGTCTTATTGTCGCGTTGAATCCAATAACATGGGAGCCATGTTCTCCAGACACCTCCAGAGGATGACAAAGACAAAGATTCTCATGGTGAACAATACCACAAACAAAGACACCAGAATCATCATGCAGTCAGCTTTCCTCCAGAACTCTGTCAAGTATGTGAAGAGAGACTCTCAAGATTGTTCCCTATTCATTGAGTCTGTGATGTCATATTCAAAGGATGGAAAAAACAAGAATGATGATGCTCCAGATTGTTTGGCTGGTCTGAGCATATTCACGCAGTCAATGTTTAGGAAGCTCATTGAATCATAAATTATATTTTTTATTCTCACTAACTTTGTGAGATGAAAAACACCATGAATGGCAAATAATTTTCTGACCAATTTTTTTGGTTTAAACTCATCCAATGATTATCTGGAGAGATTCATCAGTCAAGTGGGAGGAAGACTTCCACATCAAGCTCAAATCTGGGGAAAGAAAGAAGCTGTCTGGATTGATACAAATGACAGCTGGAGGCTGTTCATTGAGATTCCAGAACTCAGAGCTGTGATTGACAAGAGAGCTTCCATGATGGCATCAAACATCCCATGTTTATACACTAAGGATGGAGACAAGGTTGAGAGTCACTGGATTCTTGATTTGATTGAGACTCCCAATGCTGTCCAGAGCTGGTCTGATGTTGTTTACTCTTTGAGTGTTCAAGATGCTCTTTACAGCAATTCATTTGCATATACTCCCAAGAGGAGCTTTGACATCAGAAATCTCATTGTCCCTCTTCCAGCTGACAAGGTTGAAATCTGGCTCTCTGGAAAGAAGCTCAAACAGATGGACTCTG
>Ga0187217_1000807_pt1 | contig 12928 bp, 19 predicted proteins | sample 15SPOviralmetaG_FD_130165 | JGI IMG/M metagenome (GOLD analysis project Ga0187217, IMG submission 130165) | Marine viral communities from the oligotrophic San Pedro Time Series (SPOT) site, San Pedro Channel, CA, USA - 15 SPOT_SRF_2010-09-15... | ecosystem: Environmental > Aquatic > Marine >... | reverse complement strand
TTTGTATAAGAGTCTATTATTTTATTATCACCACTTTTTTTCAAAGCTGATTCATGTCTTATTTCTTCTGTTAAAATTTTTTGTTCAAGAGTTGCTATTTTATCTTTAAGTTCTCCAGTAGCTATAGATTTATCTCCTCTTTTAAAATTTTTTAATCTTCCAACTAAAATTTTTGCCTGATCAAAGTCTGCATCTTCGCTTCCAACAACAGTTAAGGATTCAATATTGTTTTGATAAGCATTATAGACAACAGTTCCAAAAACATCATCTGACATAAAATTCTTAGTTCCTAAATCTTTATCCCTTTGATTAATTTGTTTTTCACCATTTTCTAGTAATGAAAAAGAACCTGCGTCACCTGTTAAAATTAAAGCGTTAATTCTTTGTTTTTCTCTTTTTAAATTTTCTGCTCCTAAAATATGTGTCTCGTTACGTCTTTCTGCATTTTTATTTAATTGATCAATATAAAGAACTTTCATTCCAGAATCTGCTGTTTTATATTTATTTAATAATATATTTTGTTCGTTATTATAAGTTTCTGTATCACTTTTTAAAAAAGCAGCATGAGAGTTTTTTTTTATTGTTCCAGTATTTTCTAAATTTAATATTTCTAATCTTTTTTTTACAAGATTTCTTACATTTTTATTTTTAATATTTGCCAAACGCTTTTCAATTAGAGGATTTATTTTTTCATTATAAATATTAATTGATGTTTCTTCTTCTGGATTCTTACTTACACTTTCAACAGCTTTATCTGCATCAATGCCTATCTCTAGTGTAATTTTTCTTGATTCTAAATCTTGTTCTGCTTTTTTTTTTCTTGAATAATAATCTACTTCTCTTTGTAAATCATCTTGAATACGAAGAAATGTAGATTCTTGACCAGTTGCTCTAATATTAGTTCTTAAAGAGGGAGCTTGCTCAGTAAGTTCTGATCTTCTTATTTTAGTATCAAATGTTGGTATTTTAGGCACTGCCAAATTCCTTTGCATCTTTAGCTCTTAATAAAGAAGCACCAGCTTTAAATAAATTTTCGTTTCTTTTTGCACGACCTCTTTGTCTTTCAATAGCTCCTTGTATTCTGGCAAAATTAGCATTTTCAATAGCTCTAGATTCTCTTACTAAAGCATTGTAGTTCATAACATCTTTTTGAATTTCGCCTTGTCTTGTATTGTAATTTAAAACATTAAGTCCTGACCCAGAAAGTTCTACTCCAGATTTATTTAGACTTACTTCTGTTTGTCCAGTAAGTTGTAATAATTCTTGATCAAATCTAGCAATATCAAATTCATTTTTATTCTTTATGGCTTCTGCTTCTTGTTCAGAAACTTTTGCATTTCTTTCTTGTACTTGCTGATTATATTTACCCATAGCAGAAGCTTGTTTAGCTGCTGCTATTGAACCTATTGCTGCTATTGTATTACCCATTAAAATATCCTCGCATACATATATTGATCTGATCCATCAAATCCATATTTTTTCATTAAACCTTCTTCTTTCAAACCAAGCCACTTTGCAAATTTTTTTCCTACTGTAAAATCGCTTCTGATTGCAGTTTGAACTCTTTTTAAATTTTTTGCTTTAGCAGCTTTCTCAAAATTTTTTTTGATAGCTCTAGCTGTAATTATAGGATGTTTCCAAACATCCTCATTTGCCATCACCCAACCTTCGGCAACACCCTCCCATAACAATTTCATTCCTCCGGCAACAATAATTTTATCATTGTATATTCCTGAAAAAGCTAATTCGTTTTCTTCTAATAGACTTCCATCCATGTTGTATTCTTTGTCTTTATCCATTAAAATGTGATTCATTTGACTTGCCAAAATTAAACTCCTATGTTTGCTCTCGTATGGTACTATATGTAGTATATTATCCATCATTTGTAACTAACCTTGGGTATAACGATAAAATCGTCAAAGGTAAAGGTTGAGTTTGTCTTACAAATATAAATCCATCCGTATCATAGTTCCCTCTAAATTCTACTTCTTTATCCCCAGTAAACACAGATATTCCATTATCCATAACATCCGCAGAACTTCTAAAAGGTATTCTTTCTAGATTAGACAGATCTGGTCCAATCTCAATACCTATAGACTCTAAAAGTCTTGCTGTTATTTCGTAAACTCTTTTTGTTTTACCTTGAGATGTTCCATTTTGTGATCCCGCATCTAGTCTCATTGTTTGTAATAATGAAGTATAAGCTAAACCAACTTTAACATTTGTTGCAGAACGATCTAAAGACACCGCACCTGAACTCACTGTTTTGTCAGGATGTGTCGCTCCATTAGCCAATATTGAAACAGTTTGTCCCTCAAGGTGTGATAAACCAGATATACTGGTCGCTGCAGATCCTGAATAAGATAATTGACTATCTAGAAAATTAAAAGATGTATTATCTGTTTCATCAAAATCAAAAGTATTTAAAACTTCTACGTATCTTTTTGTTGATCCATTGATTGTTCTTTTTACAATAACATAGACTTCATACTCTGTATCATCGGTTGGGATGACTGCTACGCTTTCACATACAGCTTTTCCTTCATCGGTCTTTGCTAATCTAGTGGCATCATCTAAAGATGTAATTGTTAAAAATCCTGTAGATATTGGTGTTGTTTCTTTGATTGTAACCACATTAGTGCTTACTGTTGCTGTAAAATTGGAATCAGCATCTATTAATGTTTTTAAATTTGTTGCTGTTTGATTATTACTTGTTTCAGTATGAAACTTACCAGATACATCAGTTGTAGAAGATGTAAATGTAACTTGAGTTCCATCTGCTTTTGTTAAAATAATTCTTGTTCCATTTGCTATGTTTGCATAATCTGTAACTGTAATAGTAGCACTACCAAATCTACCGCCAAAAATATGTCTATGCCAACCTAAAACTTTCTGTTCTCTTTGATAGGTTAAAGCTACAAGCTCTCCATCTCCTCGTATCATCCAAGCAATTTGATTAGGCTCTTGTTGATATGCCATTTGAGTTATACCATCTTCAGTAATATGTTCTGCAAGAATGGTCATGTCTGGTGCTAGATATCCATCTACATCAAAATTGTAAGCAAGCTCTCTAATTTTTCTTTTTGCTCGTTGAAGAAATAAAGTTGCATTTCCCACAGATACTGCATCAACATTTGCTGATCCATGATTAGATTGTTTTTTAATTAAAATGTTTGTAGGTGTTATTGCAACATCTGCTCCTCCTCCACTCACTGCAAACTCACCACCTGCTGTTCCAATAATTAATGTTCTGGTCGCAGTCATAAATCTAATTGCATTAACTTGATTAGATGCAATCGTATAAATTATAGCATCACTGTCTGTTATTGTTCCTCCAAGATTTGCATCCATATTTTCATAATCACCTGATTTAGAAAAAAATATTGCTTGAGGTTGTTCTGTAGTTCCAGCAAAAACTAATCGTTGTTCAAAAAAGGTAACGCAAGAAGGATGACCGGTAGTATCTGAAAAAGCACCAAGCCTCCAGTTTGCTGTCGCACTTGCTGCACTTAATGCTGTTATGATTGTTATGGTTGCATTTGTTGTATCTGCAACAGCAGTTATTTTTGCATAACCTCCATGAAGAAAAACAAATCTTCCAACATCTGTTGCAAGAAAACCTGAACCACTATTGATACCTGTTACTGCAGAAGCAACTAAAGCTATTCCTGTGCCTACTGCTGATTGACCAGGATTTAAAGTTGTAGCTGTCGTATTAAGATCTTGCATAGGACCTTTTGTAAAATCAACATCTGATAAAGTCCAAGCGGTATGTGAAGTTCTTGATAATTTTTCTACTTCGTGATTGGGATGCGTAATATACATTACGTCTGCAGATTGTGCAAATTTTAAATCAAATAATTCAGCTTCAAGATAAGGTGTAGTGACTTCAACTGCAGAACCACTATCTAATACTTGTCCTTTGTCTTTGTAGATTCTGATGTATTGATTTCCAAACTCAAGCATATAAGTTTGTGTTGTAGAAAATTCAAAAGGTATCAATCTTGTTTTTTTTGAACTATCTTTTACTTCTGAAATAAATGTTGTTCCCGGTCTTCTTACAACAGAGCCATGAGGATAGACAATAAAATTTTCTAATTTTTTACACGCTGATGAATATTTTGCTAAGTCGTTACGACCATCCAATCTAGGTGAAAACTCACCTGCTGTAAAGTCGGTTAGTTGAACAGCCACTCTAGCCATTTTAGAACCTCGAACTTAAAAAATCATTTGAATCTATAACGTCAGCCATACCATCTTCTTGAGATGTATTTTGACCTTCTGTTGCATCAACAAATCTAGCGTCTTTTAATTTAATTTGATAAAGATTATACATATTCTGTGCGACTGGATTTGATGATGTAACTGCGTAAGCAATATCTGAGGCAATAGCAGCCGATAATGTTTCTCTTAACGATTCATCATATTCATTAGGATCTTCAATTCTTGCAACATATAAAATTTTCATAGATGAATTATTTGTAAGTATTTTTCTACCCTCTACTTTATGATTTGAATCATAATCTAATATTCTTAAAAGTCTTAAACAATCTGCTGGTAAAGTGTAAGCAGACGTAAATCCCCAAGCTGGAGCAGTTGTGTCTGCAGCGAGCTGAACTCTTTTTTGTAAACAATTCCAAGGATGTGATCTGAAAAGCGAATCTCTTACTTGCGTATATCTAGCATTGCATAGTCTAGCATTTTTTGAGTCTTCAGTTAAAGAAATTATTGTTGATGCTCCCAACTGATTTAATGCTCCGTTACAAATGTCAACTATTGATGCCATAATTTATTATAAAATAATTTTAAAAAAAAAGATAGGGGAGATTAACTCCCCTATCTCACGATTGGTTAATTTACAACGTATGTAATATTCCAAGACATAGTTCCAGCAGTACCACCATCTGCTGCCATTGTAGCAGCGATGTAGTAGTAACCACCTGGATCTGAACTGTCTCCAGCTAATTCATACATTTTTTGACCTGCTGTGTTGATGTTTGCAGCTTCAAATCTAACGTCTGCCATAGCAGCAGCATCAGCTACCGCAGTTGCGAAAACGTCTTCATCTTTGACTGCACCAGCAGTAGTATAAATTCCAACATTGAATGTACACGATCCACCTAATGTGTCTGACCCAATAAATAATTGAGGCACAGAAGCATTACTTGGTATCGGTGCTAACATTACAATATCGTTATTATCACTGTCACCAGCGGCAAGTTCAACAGTTCCTTGAGCTACACGAAGTACACCATGTAATTCTGCAGCATTATTTTGAACCTGTGGAGTAGCTTCGAAATTTGCTACTAAATCAGTATTTTTAGTTCCCATATTTCTATCCTCCTATTACGATTCTGTACATTGAACTTCCACTACTTTGTCTTCTTCCATTCTCGTTGCTCCGAAAGTTGCGCAGTAGTATACTTGAGTAGCATAACTTTTGTCGCTTCTTTCATCTATGCGTGCAGTAGTGTCTTTACCAACGGCAAGAGCAATACCATCTTGTGCATAAGCAATACAAGATCTAGTTGTACTAGATAGTGATAGTCTGTTTGATACAATAAAATTAAAACCAAGAAACGAGTTGATTTCACCATTTGCCAACGCTTTGACAGTGTTAAAATCTGAGCTAGTTACCTCAGTTGTCCCTAATAGATCAGTGATCTGTTTTGGTCCTACAATAATATATCTTGGAATTGAAGGATCAACACTATTTAAATCAAGAGTCTGTTTTGCAGTTCTTAATTTAGCAATTGTTAAACCAGCAGATCCATGCACAATTTGATTGGCATTAGATGTACTTGTAGCACCTGTTTCACCAGTGAACGCTGTTCCTAGTGCAGCAGATATAATCACATCATCCATAGCTCTTCCGATAGCATAAGCTGCCGCTTGAGCATAAGATGAAGTTGGATCGATAAGCATACGAACTTTATCTTGATTGTCGATAAGATCTGCAAATTCATAATCCGAAAGTGATACCCTACGTCTCGCATGGGGTGTATCAATTTGTGGAGTGTCTGAATGTCTGCTAGTTTTTTGAACTGCAGTTACAGAACCTACTTGGTCGAAGAAAGCATTTTTTCCAACGACACTTTCAAGACGAACTTTGTCTCTTAATAACGATCCCATTTGTTGAGATAGCAATTGTACGTTTGCAGAATACTGCTGTACAAAAGCTGTTGTTACTTGTGATGACATATTTGTCTCCTCATATAAGTTTAATTAAATTTATCAGATATGTTATCTGTCGACTGACAGGCTTCTCTTGGATTTAAAGTCTTTTAGACTAGAAGTCTAATCCTTCTTGTCAGCAAGGTCCTTTCGGATTGTCCTACTATTAATCCATTTATAATATTTTTTTGCAATTGGCAAGGGATCTTTTTTTTGATCCTCAGAACCGGTTTCTTTTACAATTCTGAGGATTTCTAATCTAATTTCTTTATCATTCAGGTTTTGCATTATTTAACATTTCCCTTAATGTATAAACTCTTTGTACCATTTTATTGTGTTCTGGATGTGATGCGTTCCAGTATGGTCCATCAGTATTATTAGTTATAGATGATATTTCTTCTTCAATATCAAAAGCAGTATCTTGAGCATTAGTATCAGGTTGAACTATAGTATCCTCAGATATCATGTTAGCAATCTTATCAAATCCTTTTATAATTGCAGGATGATCACCTATTCTTGTTCCATCTCTCAATTCAAGATCTAATATTTCTTCACCTATGTTTGCTTTAGCAACAGCTCCTGCTGCTTGAACTTTAGATTCAAAATCTCTACCCCACTCTTTTCTAAGCTCTTGTTCAGCTTGTACTTGAGCAGTTTCTGTATCAACTTTAGATTGTTGCGCATCTGTTTCAATGTTTGATTTGTAAAATTCAAGAATACCTTGAGCTTGTTGATTGTTTAATCCAAGCTTATGAGCATTTTCAGCAAACTGTTTCATTGCTGTCTCGTCTACCTGAATAGCCTGTGAATCTATTTTTAAACTATATTTATCTGCAGACTCAGGTCTTCCCATTTTGTTGTAAGCGTCTTGCCATTGATCATCAGTAAAATTTTTATTAGGCACAATCATTTTATCTTGACCAATCATTTTGGTTGCGTTGATGTAACTTTTTGCCAAAGCATCTATTTCTGTAAACTTAGAAATATTGGGATCGTTTCTGTATTCTTCAGAAATAACATCCTTCCATGATTGTGCAGTCTGTTGTGTCTCTTGTGTTGTTGATGAAATGGGTGTTTCAGGTTTTGTTTCTGTAGGAGCTTGTGTTTCTGTTGTTGTTTCTACAGGCGGAGTATTACTCTCCGTTATCTGTTCATTTGACATTTTTATTTTCCTTTTGCAGCATTTGTTTTATAAATAGAAGAACGCTGCGTTGTCCTTCCATATATGCACTCTCATGGCTATCTCCCTTAACATTGGTCGTAGAATGATAGTGACATCTTTTTTCAAGATCTGAAATGACTTCTTGTCCTTCATCAGATTCAAAAATTACTTTGTACTTTATTTTTAGATTATTAATTTTTTTTTCAAATTCTTTTTCAGAACTCATATTTATTCAGTTATTTGTTCTCCAACACCTTCAGCTATTGCTTGTGCTTCATCGGGTAGTGCTTTTGCAAGTGGAGCTATATTTCCTCCTGCTTTAGCAACTTGTTGTAGTTGTTGCATCTCTTGCATTTGTTGTTCTTGTGATTGTTTTACTTCTCTTTCCGCTAAGACTTCAGAATTTGTTTTTAATACTTTTTGTGGAATACCTATAATGTTTGTTAGATGTTTCACAAGATTATCAAAATTTATATAATCAAACACAGGCGCAACATTAGCAAGTTGTCCCATAATTTCAATACCTCTAATAATGGATTGCAACTCTGTGGATTTTTGTGCTTTAGCTAATGGCGAAACATATTCTATTTCTACATCTCTTCCTGATATAATTTCAGGAGCTGGTGAAAATACATTTTTTCTGACCATGATTGCAAAAGATCTATCAATTAAAGGTTTTAGTAATTCAGATTGTAATCTACCTAACACCGGTCCTAGAAGTCTCATCTTTTCTTCGTTTCTTTGTATGACTTCTGTTGCTGTCATTTGTGGACCTTGTTGCATCATCAGCTGATTGACATAAAAAACATTTCTAATTGAGTTTCTTCTTTGCTCTTCCATATTTAATCCCAAAGGATTGTTTGCTCCAATATTAAGTGGCTCTATTCTATCTCTAGTGCCTGATCTGTAAAAGTTTAGACCACCAGGAACAGTTCTAACTGGAAGTAAAAAACCATCGTCAGGAACAAGTAAAGGGGGATCAACTTGTTTCTGCGCAGCTTTTATAGTTGTTTTAGACATTTCATTTAACATCTTTACATCCGGTAAAGCTGTCATTGCAGGAGATCTTCCATAAATTTCATGCGAAGCTTTTAAATATCTTGGAACAACAAACGGAAACTCTTTAAAACCTGCTACCGATAATTCATTTAAATTTTTGTATTCCATGTAAACAGATTCAAAAGGCATATTTTTTTTATCTTGTTTTTTTGGATTAAAATCATTTCTAGGGTATACTGCATGAAGAATACTTATTTCTTCATAAGGATCTTTTGTCATTAATCCTTTTGTGTCAACTGATATGGTTTCACCAAACTGTTGAAACGCAGCTCTTACTGACATTTTAAATAATCTGTAAACTGTATCGACTCTGCCTTTATCATTTTCTGCTACATATATTTCGTTAATATGTCTGGTGGAAAAATTCAAAACATCTTCATCATCATCTTGTACAAACATACAAGCTGTGCCAAAGGTAATTAAGTCGTGATAGAGTTCAAATATTTCTTGTTGAAAATTAGATCTATTAAAGGCAACATACATTTGCTCCGTTGCTTCCTCCAACCAAAGTTTTGCCTCATCATCGTTTTCAATATCTGCATCTTTATAACGTAAAGTAAACCAAGGAGTAGAGGGATTGGTCAACATCCCATGAAGTGATGCTGCAAGTAAATCCACAGATTGTAAAGGTGAACTATCAAAAATTAATTCTGTTCGTTTATCACCTTTTGATCTTGTTTTAGTTACATCGGCTTTTCTAGGTAACATATAATCAGCAACCTCTTGCCAGTGCGTTTCCCAGTTTTGTCGATTTGCTTTTAGTTTATCAAATCTTCTTTTTAAATTTTTTGTTAAGTCTGTTTGTGCCATTACTGTCCTAATAAACTTGGTTTACCCAAAGTTACATTTTCATTTTGAATACCTTTAGGTCCTGTGATAATAGTTGCCGATCTACCTTTTCTTCTCACACTAATCCCATATGATGATCCACCATCCATATTTGTTGTTTCACTTTGAGAAACTTCTGCTTGTGTAGGTGAAGGCATAGGTGTGGGAGCTGGTTGTGGTGGTGGTGGTGATCTTCTAATTACTCCTCCCATACTATTCTCCTAATAAAGTTTTCTTTTGTATTTCCGCTTCTTCTTCAATACCTAAAGGTCCTGTTAAAATTGTTGATTTTCTTCCTCTTCTTTTTCTCTCTACTGCAGCTTGTTCTGATCTAACTTTTTCTTTTTCTTCTGGACTTAGCTCCGCACTAGGTGCTTCTGGTGCGGGTTGCACTGGAGGTAGTGGTGGCATTTTTGGCGAAAATAATGATCCCATAATTTATATAATCCTGTATTCATTATCTGCTACCTTTTGAGGAGCAGTTTGTCTAGTATTTAATTCTTGTAGTCCTACAGCAAGATACCTCATGGCATCGCAAGCATGAGAACTCCAATCATGTACAGGCTTTGATCTAAACATTTTGTTTTTATCAATATATTTCCTGTGATAATGTCTTAACGCATCTACTAATTTTTTGCAACGATCTGTATCAATCCAACATCTAGGTAACGTCATTGTTGTTGCGTGTATACCATCTTCAAGCGGAATTTTTGGAACGACTTTAAATCTTACTCCTAATTGATATGCGACCTCTCTTCGGGTCTTGCCATTACTAAAATCGGTAACTTCTATATCATGGGGAGCAAAATGATCCTTGTAAATATAGTCCTTGTTTTTTATCATCTCTACATAATATGGTAATCCCTGACCTCTCTCTTCGTGATAATCTATAATATTTATAGCTCTACCTAACTGCTGATAAAATATTATACTACTATGATCTGATACCCCTAAATCCCATGCGGTTGAAACTGGGAGGCTAGGGTCATACGGAACACGAGATATTTGTTTTTTATCTTCCATCTTTGCCAAGACTCCACCATAAATAGATCCTTCTATATTAGCGATCCAATCACATTCAAACTCTTGTTTATATTTGTTTTTACCCATGACCTCTTCTGCTTTTTCTAACTCTTCTTGATCTACAATTTTGGTTTCAGAGGCTTTTGCTTTATAGTAATACCAATCACTTGCTCCTTGAGCATATTGATAAAGTTCATAAAAATTATTATTCATTCCTTGTGGTGTTCCAATAAATACACAGTAACCTTTTCTATCCGATAGTGCCGGTCTGATAATCTCTGGAAATAGCTTAGATGATACGTTAGCATATTCATCAATTACACAGCCATCAAGATAGATTCCACGCAGTCCATCGCAGTTCTCTGAGCCTAGCAAGGTAATACGAGAGCCATTAGGTAAATCTACACGCAGTTCTGTTTCGTTAAACTTGGTGTAAGGTATTTTGGCTGTAAATTGTTTCATGTAATCCCAAGCAATACTTTTACTTTGTTTGAATGTCGGACTAATATAAGCGTATCTTGGGTTTTTCTGTTTTGATGTTAAAGCTGATCTTATCAAGTGATTGATCATACAGACTGTTTTGCCAAACCTACGATGACAAACTAGAACTGACCATCTGTATTTTGATATTTCTTGATGTAAATATGTTTGATGTTTTCTTGGTGCGTAAGGTATAGTGATCTGCATACTAATGTAATTTGCGTTTATCTAAAAGATTTTCCTCAGTCTCGTTGTAATCAAATCCTAGTCTTCCCATTGTGATACCAAGAAAGATTCTTGCTTCTAAAATGCTTGTAAAACCATAGAACTTTATAACAACCGAATTATCTTTTTCGTCAATAAAGCATAGAGTATCTAGATCTTCATCGTTTAAAATGTCCATATACAATATCTAGTGTATTATGTTTTTCATGCAAGGAAAAGATTGTCTGTGGAAGGGAGTCCTCGAGTCCCATGTATATATACGTATAATGTCGCCGGCGTTTTCTGGGTGGTATCCCCTTATAAAAAATGCAATTTTACGCAATATTTAGCTAAGGATAATAAAAGATTATCAATATTTATTTTCCGATAATATAAAGTTATGAGAAAAAACTCCGAGCATATACCCGAAGCCAAAACTTGGACCGCAATGTTGTTGTTGGGTAAATTAAAATAAATATTTATTCTTACCTTGCCATAATCTTGTCATAATTATTTTGTATAACAATAATCAAACAACTAACAAAAGGAAACAATGACAAAATATGAAATAAGAACGTTTGGTGTAAAAAATAATTATACTTGTGTTTTATATAAATTTTTAAAACATGAACAATTACAAGAAATAAAAACAACTAATTACAATGTTGATACATTAGAGAAAGCATATCAAACATTTTTAAAAGATAACAAACTAAACAACTAACAAAGGATAAACAAATGACTAAAAATAAATATGCTACAATTCAAGATCTTATACCCGGTAAAAATTTTGATTTCTTTAATAATTTTAGCGATCAAGTTTTTAAAGATAAGACAATTAATATTAATGATGTAGGTCATGATTGGTTTGATTGTCTTAATAATGATCAACAAACATACGTTCAACAAATGCCAAAATACTCACATCTTAATTATGATGAAGTAATAGAACAATACGATCAAGATTCATTGTCTAATATAATTAAAAGACAAGAATCTATGGGGTGGAAGTGTGATAAAAATGGAAATATTATTGCCTAATTATAGCCATAATAATTTATTAACTTTAAACAACTAACAAAAGGAAACTTAAATGACAAAAGAAAAAAAATGTGAAGATCTTGTTAATGATAATTATCAATCAAGATTAAACGATTTAAGAGAAACATACAACAATGATAATATTGATCTTGCAAGTTGGTTATGTGAGTATGGTTTAAGCTGGGATTATGTTTTACCAAATACTTTTGATAATCAACAACAAGGTTATTATCGTTGGCAGTTAAGCTGGGGAGGTCCTAGCGATGAATTTAGAATATATACGGACCATGCAAAAAATATTCAATCAGTTGAGTATTGGTATTTAGATTGGTTTGATGGTGCTTCTATTACAGTTGATGATGAAGAAGTAATTAATATAATTCATTGGCAATTAGAAGTTGATAAATTTCCTCATGAATATGAGGAAGAAGTAGCGTGACTTCAATTCTTATTTTAGCCACAATTATAGTATTTATAATTATGATTGTGGCTATGGGGTTATGGATAGCAAACAGATAAACAACAGAAAGGAACGATAATGAATAAGGAAAATAAATTAACAGAGCATGAATTAATCAAAAGACTTGATAACGAGTTTTATGATTTAGATTTTGAGATAACGGATTGTGCAACAAAAGGTATTGTTGCTAAAGTTTATTTTTATGAAAAAAAACTAGATCAAGAGGTAGCGTAATGACAATCAATATAGGTGATAAATGTGTATCTTGTTTAAGAGATAGTGCCTTTGGTAGTGGTAGATTTGTAAATAGAATACCTGCTGAAAATGAAGAGTACGAAGGTTATCTTTGCGGTAATTGTGTATTTGAAGCAGAAATCGAACAGGATCTTATAGAAAGGAATGACAATGAGTAGAACAATCAAAGTATATTTTAAACGTGTAAGTTATGGTTATGTCAATATCCATACCACAACCAAAACAAGTTGCAAAACAGACCT
>Ga0187217_1000802_pt1 | contig 12980 bp, 11 predicted proteins | sample 15SPOviralmetaG_FD_130165 | JGI IMG/M metagenome (GOLD analysis project Ga0187217, IMG submission 130165) | Marine viral communities from the oligotrophic San Pedro Time Series (SPOT) site, San Pedro Channel, CA, USA - 15 SPOT_SRF_2010-09-15... | ecosystem: Environmental > Aquatic > Marine >... | reverse complement strand
GTGATACCGAATCAGTAGAATGGTATAATAGTGAATGTGAAAGTATTCATCTTAAAAATAAATAAAAAATTATAATAATAATAATTATTTTTTTTTTGGTTTGTCAATAATGTTATATATTTATTTAAAGGTTTTCTAGATACTCTTTCTTCTCCATTGTTTTTTATCAATATCAACTACAAGATTGTCATATGTTTTATACCAATCATAACATGTAATATATTCATAACGTGAAAACCCCCAATTTTCACAATTTGAACTTGCATATATTCTTTTATTTTTTGGCCATATACTTGATAGATTAACATCTTTCATAGTATGATTACGAAAACTATATCTGACTAAATCACATGTAAAACAACGACATTTTTTTTCCGTCCAAAATTTATTTGTAGGTTTATTTTTATTATATATAACACGATGTTGATTACTTAAAAAATCATAAATATCATCTGGTATATCATGAAGAGTAAAGTTATTAACTCTTTCATTTCTTAAATATTTATAATCATCTGTTATTTCAGTATTTACATTATTTGGTTTACACAATTTATTTGTAAATTTTTGTGGAACTTTAATACATTTTTCTTCTTCATCATATAGTTTGGCATAACTACGATTTTGAATACCTAGGTTTTCAATAATTTCAAGACATGATGTATTAAAAATTTTTTTTTGTATATCACTTAAATGTAATGTATAATCTTTTTCTCTTTCATATTTTTTTTTTAATTTTTCAATTGCGATACCATAATCTGTTGTGATAGTAATTACCTTTTCTGGAATACTCCACATTAGATATTTATGTTGATTTTCCCAAGATGTCATATGTTTTTTGAGTGCTATAAGATATATCAGATATGCCACTTCAAGTGGCAATTTCCACAATATTTTTTTCCATTCTTTTGAACAATAATCAAGTTTTTCATAATGTATTTTGATCTGAATCAGAACCATTATAGGATAGTTAACTTAATGTAACTTTATTACTTAAAAAAAATAATTAAAAAATTCAAATTACTAAGGTAAAATATTAAATAAATCTCATAATATTATCAGATACTTGGGAATCTAATTCATGTAAATTACCTTGTTGCATCATTCTATTTAAACTCATACGTGTTTGATTTCTTTGATTTCTTCTTCTAGTTCTATTCATTCTGTTATTTAATTCTGACATAGCATTTTGATGATAATCTCTTTGTCTAGTTTGATATGCTCTATCTAATATTGATTTTCTATCTAATGTATTTCTAAGTAAAATACATTCGCGTCCAATACATTCACGTTGAAGATAATTTTGAAATGGATCTATATGTCTTACACCATGATCAACCATTGGATTATATGTATCTAAATATCTATCGCTTAAATTTCTACGCTCTCTAGGTTGATAACTTGGTTGTCTATATGTTTGCTTTCTTCTTCTACGCTCCGCAGCAGCAGCAGTTTTCTTTCTTATTTCTTCTTTTCTTTTTCTACGAGATGATGATGACGTATTATCACCACCTTTTTTCTTATAATTTTTTCTATGAGATTTTTTATTTGCCATATTTATAATATAATAAATATTTTAATATTTACGTTTATATCTTTTTCTATTTTTAATAGTACGTTTTGCGAATTTCTTAGCACTAGGTTTCATAGACATATCTCTTAAACTATCTCTTATACTTTCATTTTTTTTATGGATATAAATAGGATAAGTTTCATTTTTATCAAACCTAGCAAATACATCTAAATTAGATAACATATTTGTATTATTATATAATCTTTTACCTATTTCTATAGGTACATCATAATCTAAATGTTCGAAAACACTATCTAAAACATTTTGTGGCAATAAACTTACTTTAGCAAAATTACTACGTTGTTTTGCATGAAATAACATTTTCATATTTTTTGCCATATCATATATTTTTAAAAATTTTCGATATCCATATTCTCTAACTGTTTGTGTTTCTTCATAATAATTATCTATATAATAATTAAAACTTGGATTTCCTAAATTTTCATCAATACCAATAAATACAAAAAGTTTTAATAAAATAAATATTTCTTTTATTTGTCTAATATTGTATGCATATATACCTTCATAATCTTCATCACTTTCATAACCTTCTTCTTCTTGGTTTTGTATATCCACAATAATTTGTTTAACTATTTCTGTAAATACTGTAGTATAGTAAAACTGAGACATAATTGGATCTATTTTATTAATATCAGCACCATAATGTATTAAACTTGTAATTGGATCAACAAAATCCAATGATTTATTTACTGTTTGTCCAATATATAAGTGTACAATTAATCTATTAAATTCATAATCATCAAATAAATCTGGATATACCTTAGTATAGTGATTGAGATAATAATTGAATGTAGCTAATAAATTACCATTTGGAGTATTATCATTAAAATTTCCATATCTAGAAAGCATTAACAATTTATCATACAAGTCACCTTTACTTAAACCAATCGTGATTGCCATTATAATATATATAATATATATTATATTTATTTTACTTCAATACTACTATCTAAATCTGTAACTTTATCATCTTCATCATCGCTATCTGGTCTATCTGCTACATATTTTGTACCACAAATAGTTTCAAGAATATTTAATATGTCCATATTTTTTAAACGAATATCTACTTTATATTTATAAAATTGTTCTTTGTTAAATGAATTGCCATCATGACAAAAACATATCATACTACGTTTAATATCAGTATAAGCAGTATTATTTTCATTATGATCAATCATTTTAGCACCTTCACCTAATGATGATTTAGCAAAACCAGGCATACCATTAAAATATTTTTTAGTAAAACACATAGTTGCTTCATGTATTTGTCGTTTTGCTTGACATTGTATCAAACTCATTTTATAATTATGATGTGGATAAACGAATAACATATGATTACTACCAACTAATCCTGCTTTACTATTTTTTAAAGTTTCAACACTATGTTTAATATAACTACTAAAATAAATATCATCATCATCCATCATAATACAAATTTTATGTTTACTCATTTTAACTAACAAATTGCGTTTAACACCAATATCACGTTTTTTTTTATCATATTTATAAACTATTTTAAGAGGACTTAATAGTTTACGTGTTTCACTTAATGTTTCATTTGTAAATAATGGTATTTTGCCATCATCATAAATACACCATTCAAGTTTTCTTTTATCATAATCCATATTAGATAGATTGTAAGTAATAAGTGGTAAAAAAATTCTACGATTGTAAGAAGGCATTAAAATAGAAACATTTGGATAATCCATAATTAATTATAGTAAAGTTATCTTTTATATATTTTAAACATAAAAATATAATATATAATATATGAAAGGTGGAGCAAAAAGTAGAAAAAGATTAACAAAAAAATCACAAAATTATGGATACACAGCACCGCGTTTAAAAGATGGTATAATGACTAGACCATCAGTATATACATATGATCCATCAGTAAATATTATGGATAGGAATACAGCAGCAACAAATATACAATCTAGATATAGAGGTAAAAAAACACGAAATAAATATAATATGAATTCAAAATGGTATAAAGGATTTCCAACAGAAGCACCAAAAGAAAGATTAAATTTAGAAATTATATCAAGAATAAGTGATGCTGCAATACAAGGGTTTGATAGTAGAATTAAACGAGATTATTATGATAGTAAAAGAAGACAAATTAATGATAGATATCAATCAGAATTAGATAAGTTAGGAAAATTAGATGAATCAAAATATAATTGGGGACAATATTATATGAATGCAACTCTGAATGGTAATAGTATACCAAAAAGAGAAGATAAAGAATTATTAAGATTTGAGAAAAAAAATTATGAATCCTTAAAAAAATTAGCAAATAAAAAAAAATATTGGCAACAACAATTAGAAAAAAGTGGTAAATCTACTAATTATAGAAAATATGATCCGAATCGTGTAATAGATTCAGAAAGATTTAATATTCGATCTTATGCTGCTGATGCATATCAATATCCAGAAAAATATGAGGATATGTTTGAAGCATATTATAAGGGTAGATATTATGATCCAGATATAGATGATTATAGATATTTATCAAATTATAAAGTTGAAGATATGCCATCACTAAGTCCAATAAGAGAAGATGATAGTATAGAATATAGTGAAGATGATGAATTATTATTGCCAAGAGAAGAGATTATAGATGCAACAGATTATTATAAAACTAGAAAAATAAAACAAGACAAACTAGATAAAAGACATCGTGATTATATGGCAAAATATGACAAGTTGGATGTAGAATTAGATAATGAATTAGAATTAGATATAGAAAAATGTTTACATGCTAAAAAAATGGCAAAAACAGATATAAAATTATTAAAAGACCCATTTTTTATAGAAAATTATTATAACCCTTGTAATGATAATAAAAACTTAACAGAAATATATATAGAAACATTTTATAGTTTGCCATGGGAATTAATAAAACCAGTATCACAAACAAAATTTGGAGAAACTATAGATGATATGATACATCATATACCAACAACACAATGGAAAAATGGTTTAATTACTCGTAGTGGACAATATATACTTAGAGGTATTTTAAGAGAACAAGGATTACTAAATATGGTGAAACATCCACATAATTTTGTCGAATATAGTCGTGGAAGTACATACCACCCGGTTAGGAGTCCATTTGAAACATTATTATTATTATCTAATTTTTATAGATGGGCAACACCTTATAGTATCCAATTAGTACATTTAGAAGGTAAACCAACTATACATAGTAATTTATCAGGTAGAAAACAATTGCAAATGACATTTAATGATTTAGATGAAGCGTTTTATCAACATCCAGAAGAATTTAACAATAATGTAGAAAAAGTTAAAAGATATTTTATATTAAGATTAATTGGTATTATAGGTAATCCTGAATATCCAGAAATATTACAAAATTTTATAGATAGAAAAAATAAACAGATAGAAGAGTTTAAAAAAAGATTAGAAGGTTATAATAAACAATTAGAAAACTATACAAAAAGTATAAAAGATATATATACAGGATTTGAATATGAAGGAGATAAAATAGATATGGATAAATTTATAAGTGAATATAAAAGAGGTTTATTGGGTGGATTAACACAAGAAGACGATGAAACAATGTTTTATTTGACTGGACAAATGGATGAAATAAAATCAGAGATATCAAAAAGTGAAAAGAAATTATTAAAACTTAAAAAAGATTTAGAAACGGCAAAAAGATTTAGTAGAATAAAGGGTATGCCAAAAGATTATATGACATGGGAACCAGAAAAATTAGTTTATGATTAAATATTATAAATCATATCAAATACTAAATCTGGTTTATTCAATAAATCTTTATCATATTTAAACTTACCAATACCATAATTTACAATACTATAATAAACTTTTTCTAATACATCAACATCATTTAATGCTCTATGTGCTCCATTTTGAACAACACTAAAAATCTTACATAAATTTTTTTGCGAATAACTATACAAATGTGGAACAAAAGATCTAGCAACATCTAAACTATCAACGAAAACTATATTATCATAGTTTCTAAATAAATCAATATCATTTATATCTATATTTAGAGTTTTACAATATCGTTTAATAAGTGTTCTTAGAAAAACAAAATCAAATGGAATACCATTATGAGCAATTAAATATATTTTACCTTCACCATTATAATTTTGATTTAAAAATGTAAAAATCATTTCAGTAGCATTAATACTACTAATAGAATCACTATTTTCAAAAATCATTTGCGTGGTGATACCAGTAATTTCAGTAATTTTAGGAGGTATCATAAATATACGATTTGGTTTAACTAAACTAGTAGCATGACTTTGACTATTGTATTTTTTAATGGCAAATTCAATAATTTCATCATGAAAAGGATTTAAACCAGTAGTTTCAAAATCAATAAAAAATGTGTTTTCCATTATAATTATAATTATAATATTGGGAAAGTTTTAAATAAAATAAAATATTTATATAATTATAATGGTAAATCCTAGAAATATAATAACAAATGAAAATAAAAATAGATATTTAGGAAGATTAGTTAAAATAACAGAATTGTATCCAGACAATACAAAAACAGATGGTGATACTACACATTTTTTAAAAGATATATCAGAAGAAAAAATAATATTTAGAATACAAACACCATTTAGAGAAGATGATTATTATTTGGATAAATATGTAAAAATAAAACCAATTAAATATTATAATTGGGATATGTTAGGAAGAGATGAATTATATATTGAAATACCAGATACAATTGATGATATAAATTATATGTTATTTCCATATGTAGTTGAATTAGTTACTGGTAGTGGATTAAGTGAAAATATGAGAAGTGAAAATATCTTAAATAGAAGTAGAGTAAGAACTAGACGTAGAAGATTAGCATTAACAGAACATCCCGCAGAAACAAGTGTACTTCCATTAAATTATCATATTAGATCACAAAATCCTTTAGCATTTAATAGTTCTGTAATAGTAAATACAGATGATGGTCCAGAAGAAATTGAATTACCAGAAGAAGTTATGAGAATTATATCTCGATATGTAGAATAAAGAAATATCTTAATTAATAAAAAAATAATATATAAATTATATTATAGATGGAGGGACCTACATTAGATGATCGTAAATATATGATGGATATGAGAAAAATATATATGGCAGATTCAGTAAATCCTGGTATGCCAATGAGTATGGCACCTGGAATGAGAAAAAAAAAATCAAGTAAACGTAAAAGTAAATTATCAAAAAAGAAAACACCACCTAAAAAGAAAACACCACCTAAAAAGAAAACACCACCTAAAAAGAAAACACCACCTAAAAAGAAAACACCAACAATGTCACAAAGAATGTCACAACGTGTATCTCTATCAGAACTTACACCAGCAGAACGTAAAATAGAAATTAAGCGTCGACGAAAATCTACAAATCGTAAAATTAGTTTAGAGTTAAAGGCACGAAAGTATAGTAGACGACTATAATATTCATAGTATATATTATCTAGATTTATATTTTTCAACTATTTTTTTGTATTTAATATTTTCTTTAGTTAACTTATCATTTTCTATTTTTAATTTTGCAACTTGTTTATGTAATTCTCTATTTTTTTGCATTACTTTTTTTATACTACTATTCATAAGAATATTATCATCATCTTTAATTTTGTTTTCTACACTAATAGTTTTATCACTTGAACCACCTTTAATAGTAGGCAAATGACCAGGATCAAAACTAGTTATAATTTTATTACCATATAAATTACTGCCACCACTTTTAAATCTATCCATTATAATATTAATAGATAAATAAATTTAAAACTAAACAATTATATTTATATAATGATATGAAAACAATAACCTTAAATATTGAAAATATTGAAGATATTGAATATTTAGAAAGTATAAATTATGATGATAAAGTATTAAATACAGCATTAACGATTGGTTTAAAATCAATACAAATGAGTCAAACAAATATGACAGGTAATAGTTATATAGAACCATTAAGACAAATAATAGAGGAGAATAATATTGAGAACGGTGAAAACATAAAAAAAATTGATAATATGTTATGTGATTTATTAAATATAAAAAATAATTCAAGTAGAAAAGGCAAACTTGGAGAAAGTTTAGCAATGAACAGTTTAAAAAAGAAATATCCAGATTGGAAAATAGAAAATACAACAGGAACAGCACATGAAAGTGATATATTTGCTTATAGTGAAAATTATGGAAAGATTTTATATGAAATAAAAACATATAGTTCAAATGTACCAAGTAAAGAAATACAAAAGTTTAAAGATGATATGGTTACAACAAATAGTAAATATGGAATATTTGTATCACAAACATCAGGAATAGTTGGTAAAAAATTAATTGATTATGAAGTCATAGACAATAGTATATTAGTATATATATCATGTAGTGGATTAAATGGTCATGGTATAGAAATAGGAACCGAATTTTTATTATCATTAATAGATAGTGGATATTTGGATAAACGTCATTTATTAAAAAATGATGATGTTAGAGACGTATTATACAAAATAAATGAAAGTATGTTTGAGTTAAATGAATGTATAAATAATTTTTCAAGAATAAAAATGCAAATTGATGAACATCGTAATACGATGAATCGGAGTATAGATAGTATGTATAGAAATGTTATAGAATATGATACAAAGGCAAATATAATTTATAAAAATTTAATAGAAACTATTAAGATGTATAAACCAGTAGATGTATCATTATTGGAACAAAATATAAATATTAGCGAATTAATAGATACAAGTGTATTAAATATGAATAATTTAATGTATTTTGAAAATATGTATAAAATGAAAGATATGAAAATATGTAGTGACAATGATAACTTGTATATAATAAAAAATGATAGTTTAGTTTGTAAACTAATAGTAAATGTAGATAGTATAGAATTAAGTTTTTATACAAAAAATTTAGATATTATAAGTATAAATAAAGAATATGAAAGATATGATAACGATATGATTAATGTGAAAATATTAGATAATACAATAAACGATAATATATGGAAAATAATAGAGAAAAGATTAGATATTTATAAATAAAATATAATTAATAATATAGTATAATGAAAACAAAACAAGAAATAGTAGGAGGATTATTAAAACATACATTATATAATTTTCAGAGTGGAACACCTTTAGATGATAAAATGTTAGGACATTATGGTGGTGCACCGAATAAATCAGAAGGTATCGAATTACAAGATTTTAGTTCACTGCCACAACCACCACCACCACCAACACCAACACCACCAAATCAACATTGTAATAATAGAGTAAGGAATTGGTTAAATAGTGTAAATGATAAAAGTAATATAACAATGAAAGATTATGAAAATATTATTAAAAGTGGAATAGATCCTAATAAAGTATTTGAATGTATTGATTTTTTCAAAAAAACAGGAGAAAATATAGATTTTGCAGAAGGTGTAAATATTTCAACATCACAATCAGTGATATCACAACTAGCAGAAAAACAACAACAAGTTGATGAATCAAGTGAAATAAAAGATATTTATTATGATGAATTAATAAAATTAAAATTAAATGATATAGCAGATGAATATTTAAATTTTTTAAAAAATAACCCAACAACAGAAGAATATAATAATAAAATTAAAGAAATAAGTAAAATAATTGGAGAAAAATATGAACAGAAAAATATAGCATCAGTACCAGCATCAGTACCAGCATCAGGACCATCACCAAATAATCCAGATATAACAAAATTTCAATTTACACGTCATTTGCAAAGTTGTAATAACATAGATATGGGTGACAGTAGTTTTAGAACTTTGTGGCAAGGAAAAGATCTTGAACCAGGTGGAACAGTATATGGTATAGATGAAACAATAAAATATAAATTAAATGATGAAGATACATTTAATTTTGATCATATATATGTATCAAATTTGTATAGGACATGGATAACAGCATTTTTATTATATGGTGTAACAAATAAATCTGAAAATAAAAAAGAAACAATTACACTATATATAAGTCCATTTTTAAAAGAATATCATAAATTAGATACTAGATTAGGGACACCTGGACCAGCAAAAACTGGTAATTATCCAGATGATATTTATATTACAACAAATAGATTTTTAAATTTTTTAAATAAATTACCACAGTTTGATAAAAATGATTGGTATCCAAATTTACCAAATACAGTCATATTAAAATTGCCATCAAAAAAAGATGAAGTTCAACTACAAGAAATAATATATAAAAAAACTGATAGTGGCGAATATAAATTAGATACATTTTGTAAAATTGTAGATACTATTGGACCAAATAGCAGTGAACAATTTACAAGAACAGGAAATTTACAAGAATTTATGGAATGGTTTAGAGGTCCAAATAATTTTGAAAAAAATGTAGACAGTAATAATAGTAATAAAGTACATGTAATAACTCATTCACACATAATGCGTGATTATTTAAAACAATTTCAATTAAATGAAACTATTAAATCTATACCCAAACAATTATCCGAATCTAAAAGGGATGAATATAGGGAAGATGTAAATAATTTAGATATTAAATTAATTCCAGATACACACAAAATACGTCATTCTAATTGTTGGCACTTTGAAACAACTGAAACTGAAGTAAATAAAAATCCAAGAAAATCTGTAGATGATTATATAACAGATTTAAAAATAAAAGTAGGTGTTCCAGAAAATATAGAAGAAGCAATAAAATTGGAAAAACAATCAAGTAATTCACTATGTAATATGCAAGTAGAAAAATTACCTGACAATTTTTGTATTCAAAATGGTGAAGTAAAATTTACAAGTACAGAAGGACAAAGGTTGGGTAGAAGTATATTAACTAATCCTGATGATAAACCTGATACTAGTGAATATGATGAACAACAAAAAGAAGTAATAAGATTAATAGATGATATAAAATTCAATGATTTGGAATCTATAAAAAATAGTATTGAAAGTCGTTTAAATAGTATTAAAAGTGAAAAAGATAAAAACGATATGAATATACAATTATCAAATTTTAGTAGAGAATATAATAAGATAAAAAGTAAAATAAGTAATTTAGAAGAATTCAAAAGAGAAAATCCTATACCAAATGAATATAAAAGTGTATATCATGAAAAAAAAGTGAAACTATCTGAATATGAAAATGATATTAATCATTTTAAAAATGTATTTAATCAAATAAGAATAGATAGTAGAGATAGTTATGGTAGAGACAATAGATATGGTAGAGACAATAGATATGGTAGAGATAATAGAGGAGACAATAGAGGATACAATAGAGGAGAAAATAGAGGATACAATAGAGGAGACAATAGAGGATACAATAGAGGAGATGATAGGTTAAGACAAGAATTACAAAAATATAATAATAGAGGAGATGAAATAAATAAATTAAATAGAAAAGTAGATGATGATGGTAAACGTTTGCAAGGATTAGAACGACCAAATTTAGAAGGTAAACGTGAAGGTATTATACCACAACAAGGTATACCAGGACAAAAACCAGAAATTCCTATAAGACTAGGACAACAACAACCAGGACAAAGACCACAAGGTATGCCAGGACAAATGCCTAATCAACCTGGACAAAGACCACAAGGTATGCCAGGGCAAAGACCACAAGGTATGCCAGGGCAAAGACCACAAGGTATGCCAGAGCAAAGACCACAAGGTATGCCAGGACAAAGACCACAAGGTATGCCAGGACAAAGACCACAAGGTATGCCAGGACAAAGACCACAGGGTATGCCAGGACAAAGACCACAAGGTATGCCAGGACAAAGACCAGAACAAAAAGATAAAAAAGAATATGTATTTAAAAAACGTAGACCAGATGATTTATTAATATCAGATAGTGAATCAGAAACTGATAGTGAAACATCTGATGAATTAGACACTGATACTGATACAGATACTGAAATTAGCAGTAGCGATACTGAAACCAGTAGCAGTGATGATGAATCAGTAGTAGATGTTCCAGATGTACCAATAAATAAATATATGTTAAATGATTTAATGCATATATTAAAAGATATTGGTAGAAATGATAGAAATAGATTTTTAAATATACTAAATAACGATTATTTATATAATCCAAGATTAGAAAGATATATGATGAAAGCACAAGAAAATGTATACAATAGATACAATTTATTTGTAGAACATTTACACGAAAATACAAATGATGATAATGAACGTAGAGAAATAATAGGAATAATAAAGGGTAGAAATGATAAATTAAATCGTAGAACATTTAAGAGATAATAAATAATATTATTTATTAATATATATATATGAATTTAACTTTAGAGGAAGAACAGATAATAATTACATCTATAGAATATAATGATATTGAATTTATAGAAAATAAATTAAAAGAAGGATTGGATCCAAGTTATGTATTTTTATCATTACATGGTTTATTAAAAAATTTATTATTTTTGAGTGTATATAATAATAAATATGATATTGTTAAATTATTAATAGAATATGGTGCAGATATAAATTATAAAACATATTATAATGATACAGCTTTAACTATATCTTTAAAATTTAATGAAACTACTAATATATTAGAATTATTATTAAAAAATAATATAAATACAAATATAATTTTTGATCAAGGACAAGAGACTCCATTAAATTTTTGTATTAAAAATATGGATAAAATAGATGTAGAAAGAATTAGATTATTATTAGAATATGGCGCTGATCCTAATTTTGGTAATATATATGAACAAAAGCCTTTAAATGTATGGGGAATTCATGCAAATCCATATAATTATTCATTAAAAACTTTTAATTTATTATTACTGTATGGGGTTAATATTAATTCTCTAAATTATAATAATGAAACACCATTATTTAGAGCAGCTATTAGAGATAATTCATTTGTTATTCATTATTTAATGATAAATGGTGCTGATCCTTATATTAAAAATAATAAAAATAGAAATGTATTTAATAATAGTAGTGTACAATATGAACCATTAAATCATATTAAAGGATTAATGGAAGATTTACATAAAACAAATGTAGCATATCAAATGTTAAACATAGCAAAAGGTATTAGTGAAGATCCATTACAAATATTAATAGACGATGTATTAGAAAATATTAATAATAAATTAATAAATGAACCTTATAATGCTAAAATAACTAGTAATAGAGTTCAAGAAGAACTAGAAGATATAAGAATGAGTATGTTTTTAGAAAATATAGAACAATATGGTAAGGGCAAACAGAGTAGCAAAGGCAAACAAAGTAGCAAAGGCAAACAGAGTAGCAAAGGCAAACAGAGTAGCAAAGGCAAACAGAGTAGCAAAGGCAAACAGAGTAGCAAAGGCAAACAGAGTAG
>Ga0187217_1000798_pt1 | contig 13053 bp, 13 predicted proteins | sample 15SPOviralmetaG_FD_130165 | JGI IMG/M metagenome (GOLD analysis project Ga0187217, IMG submission 130165) | Marine viral communities from the oligotrophic San Pedro Time Series (SPOT) site, San Pedro Channel, CA, USA - 15 SPOT_SRF_2010-09-15... | ecosystem: Environmental > Aquatic > Marine >... | reverse complement strand
ATGCAACAATACTTGTCAATACTGGACATGAAACTAAACGGAACCCCACAAGTCCAGTGGTCTAGACATCAAGATAGATTACACATATTCGGAGACTTCCATGATAAAGATATAAAAGTCGGTGAGTATGTGGTTGCGGAAGTTTACACTATAATAGATCCAAATACTCACACATCGATTTATAACGACATGTGGTTAAAAGATTACACTACTTCATTGTTTAAACAACAATGGGGAATGAACCTTATCAAGTTTGAGGGGGTACAATTACCAGGCGGTGTAACATTTAATGGAAGACAATTATATGATGATGGTACATCAGAGTTAGAAAGGTTAAGAGAGACAATTAGACTAGAACATGAAATGCCCGTTGACTTTTTTATAGGATAATATAAATGGCTCGTAACCTATACTTCTCGGAGAAAGTAAGATCTGAAATGGATCTCTATGCAGACTTGGTCATAGAGTCATTAAAGATCTATGGACAAGACGTATACTATTTACCGAGAGACTTGGTAAACGAAGATGTACTATTAGGAGATGATGTCGCATCTCGATTCCCAACATCTCATAAAATAGAGATGTACATAGAGAACGTAGAAGGATTTGACGGAGAGGGAGATCTATTCACTAGGTTTGGTGTAGAGATTAGAGACGAAGCAACCTTTGTGGTTGCACGTACAAGATTCTCTGCACAGGTTCGCAGACCAGACAATGACATTGCAACCGACAGACCTACAGAGGGTGATTTAATTTATCTTCCTCTTACAAATAAAATGTTTGAGATACAACACGTAGAACATGAACAACCGTTCTATCAGATAGAGAACTTACCAGTATACAAAATGCGGGCGACTCTTTTTGAGTACAGTGGAGAGGACTTTGACACAGGTATCGAAGATATTCAAGATATCGAGAAGACAGGATCTTATCAGTATGTCTTGTCTGTAATACCTACAGGATCTGGTGCAGCGACTGCAACATTAGATTTTCCAATCATGGATAGTGGTGTTCCTGTTGTCGGTACTGTTGATAGTTTAACCTTGACAGACAGTGGTAATTACTATGCATCATCACCAACCATAAGATTTATCGGTGGTGGAGATTCATCGTTCTCACTAGGAGATAGTGCTACCGCGACTGCATCAGTAAGTGGTGGAAGAATTACTGGAATAACCTTGGTGAGTGGTGGTACTAATTATACTACTGTACCGAGTGTAAACTTATCTGGCGGTAATATTGGAGTCGATTCTGCATACAGTGTCGGTGATACAATTCAACAAACTCTCTCAGGTAATATCAATATCACTGGTGAGATACAGAGAATTGTCAATGACTCTGCAGGTGACTCATCACAACATATTTACTTGGCACATGTTGGTGCGGATGATGGTAAATATCACAATTTTGTAACTGGTAGTGAGATAATAAATATAACTCAAAGTGGTATAGTAGGACGTGGATTAACAGTTACTGGAGTTAGAGAAGACAATAAGATATCTGAAACTGAACAGAATGATATATTCAAAGACTTCAGTGATGACTTCTTAGATTTCTCAGAAGACAATCCATTTGGCGATGCGGAGAATAATTAATGTTTGGAACACACTTTTACCATGAGAAGATAAGAAAATCAGTTTCCCTCTTTGGGAGACTGTTTAACAGTATCTATGTGATCCGCAAGAATGCTTCTGGTGGAGTTTTAAATCAATTAAAAGTTCCTCTTGCATATGCACCTAGAAAGAAATTCTTAGAGAGAATTAGACAACAAACAGATCTCTATACAGACGAAAAGACTGCGATAAAACTTCCTCGAATGTCTTTTGAGATAACAAGTTTTGTTTACGATAACACAAGGCAACTGACTAAGACTAGTACCTTTAAAGGTCGTGGTCAGAAATTTAATGATGAAACACCATTTCCTACAGCTCAGAAGTTTTTTTCCCCAGTTCCTTATACAATTTCATTTGATTTAAATATTTACGCAAAGAGTCAAGATGATGCTTTACAGATTGTAGAACAAATACTACCTACATTCAATCCTCAATACACTGTGACGATAAAATCATTTCCAAAAGAGTTTCCAGATTTCAAAGAGGATATCCCAATTGTTATGTTGGGTGTTGCTTTCTCAGATGATTTCGAAGCAGACATGGCACAGAGAAGAACAATCGTATATACGTTGTCTTTTGAGATGAAAGTATCCTTCTTCGGCCCAATCGCAAACTCAACTGTCATTCGAAAATCAATCGCAGATATTTTCTTTCGTGATGCAGGTGCAGAGGGTGACTCTGATATACGTGCAGAAAGATTGACAGTGACACCAAACCCAACTACCATAATCGGAATGCCCGATAGTGACTATGGATTCGATACTCTTATCGATCTTGCCTTTGATGATAGCGCATAAGGAGAAATAAATGCCAATCACATTAAGAAACACGAAAGGCAGTGAACTTACCTTCGCAGAACTAGACGGCAATTTCACTCACCTTAATACACAAATAGATACCTTAACAGATTCTTCTACGGTAAAAACTTTTATTGACTCTTCCTATGTACAAGGGATTGCAGGTCAAACTTACATAGAAAGCATAGTAGATTCTGCATATGTAAACAATAGGACTACACCTATAGGAGATCTTTTCGATAGTGCAGATGCAGTAGAATTAATAGATAGTGATTACGTACAAACACGTGTAGACACAGTAAAACTATTTCCATACACAGTCGCTACTGCACCTACATCTGGAACTGAAGGTCAGATGATATATGTAACAGATGGAAACGCAGGAGACGCAACACTCGCAGTATTCAGTGGTGGGACATTTAAGGTTGTATCTACAATAGGTGCCACAATACTAGACTCAGCTGGTGGAGGCGGATTCTAATCCGATGACAAATGAGTGATGATGAAAAAATAAATAATGACTATGATTATTCTCGTGACACTTTATATGAGTTGATCGAAAAAGGAAAAGACGCACTAGAAAATATGATAGAGGTTGCTCGTGAATCAGAGCATCCTCGTGCATATGAAGTATTATCTGGTTTAATTAAAAATGTTGCAGATGTCAACGATAAACTACAAGATTTAAATAAGAAACAAAAACAATTGAATGATGATGAGAAACTACCGCAAGTAGAAAACCAACAAAATAACTACTACTTAGGTTCTACCTCAGATATTCAAAAGATGCTAAAAGAAGATAATGTGATTGATGTTGAAGCAGAAAGAGTCATATCTAGGGAACCCTAACGTAAAGAGAGATGGTGTCCTACAGGAATGGACTCCAAACCTATTACAAGAATATAAGAAGTGTATGGACAATCCTATATACTTTGTAGAAACTTATGTAAAGGTTATTTCTCTAGACGATGGGATGGTTCCCTTTGTTTTATATCCATATCAAAGGAAAATGTTTGAGCAATTCCAAGAAAACAGATTCAGTGTCGTCCTCGCATGTAGACAATCTGGTAAAAGCATTAGTGCATGTGCCTACTTGTTATGGTATGTCCTCTTCAACCCAGAAAAAACAGTCGCAATCCTCGCAAACAAAGGTGCAACTGCACGTGAAATGCTTAACCGCATTACACTCATGTTGGAAAACATTCCGTTCTTTCTTCAGCCTGGGTCGAAAGCACTCAATAAAGGAAGTCTGGAATTTTCTAACAATTCACGTATACTTGCCGCTGCTACTTCTGGTAGTTCTATTCGGGGTATGTCTGTTAACCTTCTATATCTTGATGAGTTTGCTTTCGTAGAACGTGCCGCAGAATTCTATACATCTACATATCCAGTTATCTCTGCAGGTAGAGACACCAAAGTTATTGTGACATCTACTGCAAACGGTATTGGCAATCAGTTCCATAAGATATGGGAAGGGTCTGTCCAAGAAATAAATGAGTTTAAAAGTTTTCGGGTAGACTGGTGGGACGTACCAAACCGTGACGAAGACTGGAAACTACAAACCATATCCAATACAAGTCAATTACAGTTTGATCAGGAGTTTGGTAATACATTCTTCGGAACTGGAGACACACTCGTAAACGCAGAAACATTACTTAACCTACGTGCAAAACCTGCAAAGAGATATATGGAAGGTGGTCTACTAAAGATATATGAAGAACCACAAAAGGATCATGATTACATCATGACCGTAGATGTTTCAAAGGGAAGAGGTCAGGACTATTCCACATTTACTTTGATCGATATTAGCGTTCGCCCGTTTGCACAGGTTGCTGTATATCGCAATAACACTATCTCGCCATTGCTCTTCCCAAACATTATTTATAAATATGCAAAACCCTACAATGATGCGTATGTTGTTGTGGAGTCAAATGACCAAGGTGGAGTAGTATGTAATGGATTGTATCATGATTTAGAATATGAAAACGTGCATGTGGAATCCTCAGTTAAAGCAAATGCAATAGGTATTGAGATCAACCGTAAGACTAAACGTCTGGGATGTTCTGCAATAAAAGATATTTTAGAAACAAATCGCTTGACAATTAACGATGATGCTACTATATTAGAGATATCAACGTTTGAGGCAAAAGGACAATCATATGAGGCTTCAGATGGAAACCATGATGATTTGATGATGAATCTTGTTTTGTTTGGGTATTTTGTGTCTACTCAATACTTTTCTGACATGACAGATATCAACCTAAAACAAATGATGTTTCAACAAAAAATGCAGGAAATAGAGAACGATGTTGTACCATTCGGGTTTATCGATGATGGATCTGCAGCAATACAACAAATAGAGAACCAAGATGATCCATGGAGAATAAGAGCCGATGAAACTGAACGCTTTGTGTGGGATAATGATGACTTATCACTGTAAAGTAATTATATTATAAATAATGGTATGTTGACTAATCGTATTATGGAACATATAATTTTTAACAGAGGAAGATAACATGGCACTTTCAACACCGTCTGCTTCGCCAGCCGTTGTCGTCAAAGAAATAGATCTGACTGGTGGCGTTCCGAACGTACAGTCAACTACTGGCGCAACCGTTGGGAACTTTCGCTGGGGGCCTGCAGAACAAAGAGTATTGATAGACAACGAGACTTCTCTTGTCAACACCTTTGCATCTCCAGACTCAGCAAATACCATAGACTTCCACAGCGCATCCTACTTTTTACGTTACTCAGGTTCTTTACAAGTTGTACGCGAGGTTACCTCGGCTGCAAAGAATGCTCGTTCTACTACAGGACAACTAGCAACAGATAATGATGGTTCCTTACCTATGGAACTAGTAAAGAACGATAATGATTTCGCGTCACAGCAGAGCGCTTTGGATTCAGATTCACACACTTTGATTGCACGTTACCCAGGCGAACTAGGTAACTCAATTCAAGTATCAATTTGCCCACCTAATAGTACTGCATTTAATGCATGGTCGTACAAAGATGACTTCGATGCCGCGCCTGGCACATCATCACATGCATCAAATAAAAATGCATCTAACGATGAAATACACGTTGTAGTTGTAGATAATGGTGGAGAACTAACAGGAACAAAAGGTACAGTACTAGAAAGATATCCTTTCGTTTCAATTGCAAGTGATGCTAAAAATGCTGATGGTACTACTAACTTCGCAAAGGATATAGTTAATGCGAGATCCGAATACGTCCACATGGTTGGATTCGACTCAGACTATGCCGGCGCAGGTGCAGGTACTACTGCAGATTCTGGTGACAACTTTGCACCAGGCTTAACTGCGGCAACAAATCATACATTCACAAAAGGTTCAAACTCAGGTATACTAGGAACATCTGAAGTCTTGACAGGTTTTGACCTATTCGAAGATAAGGACATCGTAGAAGTTGACTTCTTAGTCGCTCCATCGATGAACAGTCGTACAGATCAAACAACTGTTGTGAATGATTTAATTTCAACAGCATCAGGTCTACGTAAAGATTGCGTAGTCTGCGCTTCACCTGCAAGGTCAGACGTAATTAATTTGACTAATACTGCAACAATAACAACCAATATCACTACAACCGCTGATAGTTTCACAAGTTCATCATATCTGGTAGCAGATGGAAACTTCTTGAAAGTGTACGATAAGTACAATGATCAGTTTATTCAGATCCCTGCCGCATCATCTACTGCAGGTATCATGGCCGCAACCGATTTAAATCGTGCACCATGGTTCTCTCCTGCAGGTTCAAGACGTGGTGGATATCTAGGTATTACTGCAATCAGTTGGTCACCTACAAAGTCTCAAAGGGATACACTATACAAAGCAGCGGTTAACCCCATTGCAAACATCCCAGGCCAAGGTGTACTGTTGTTCGGTGACAAAACAAAACTTGGTCGCCCATCTGCATTTGACAGGATCAACGTCCGAAGACTATTCTTAGTCCTAGAACGTGCGATTGGAAAAGCAGCAGAACAAGTTATGTTCGAGTTTAACGATGAGTTTACTCGCGCAGAGTTTGTCAACATAGTAGAACCAGTACTCCGAGAGGTGAAAGGTCGTAGAGGTATTACAGACTTTAAAGTTGTCTGTGATGAAACCAACAACACTGGAGCCGTGATTGATCGTAACGAGTTTATTGCAAATATTTTCATTAAACCTGCACGTTCTATCAACTACGTCACTCTGAATTTTGTTGCTGTTCGTACAGGCGTTGACTTCGAAGAAGTCGTAGGAACGGTGTAAGGAGGTAGACATGGCAATTTTAGGAGTAGACGATTTTAAGGCAAAATTACGAGGTGGGGGCGCACGTCCCAATCTCTTCCAAGTTACCATTAACTATCCTGCATTTGCAGATGGTAACCCAGAGCTTACCTCTTTCTTAGTTGAAGCAGCGGAACTGCCTGGATCAACATTCGGTCAAATATTAGTACCTTTCCGAGGTCGCCAGTTAAAAATGGCAGGGGATCGTACATTTGCTGAATGGACAACAACTATAATCAACGATACAGATTTTGCAATCCGTGACGCACTAGAGCGTTGGATGAATGGTATCAACGGACACAATGCCAATACAGGTCTTGCGGTTCCAGTTGCATACGAAGCAGATCTTAAAGTTGAACAGTTGGATCGTGAAGGGGATGTCATTAAGACATATAATTTCCGTGGGTCATATCCACAGGATCTTGCACCCATCCCACTATCATTCGGTGACAATGACAACATCGAAAGATTCACATGTACTTGGGTATACCAGTACTGGGAAAGCAATACAACAAGTTAACTAAATAACAGATAGGGCGGTAATACTGCCGCCCTATTATTCTATCTGAGGACTACAATGGCAGAAAATAATGGTTTAAAGTTATTTGGTTTCGAAATCAAACGTGCCAAAAACAAAGATGAAGAGAAACTTCCATCCATTGTTCCACCAAGGGACGATGAGGGTGGTAGTTATGCAACTGCCTCTGGTACACATTATGGTCAGTATTTAAACCTTGACGGTGACGATTCAAAAGACAACTATCAATTAATAATGAAATATCGCGGAAATGCGATGCACCCAGAAGTGGATGCCGCAATCGAGGATATTGTTAACGAAGCAATTACTGGCAGTGAACTAGAACAAACGCTTGATATTAATATGGATGATGTAGATGCACCAGACAAAATCAAAAAATTAATTAAAGAAGAATTTGATTACATTTATGGTATGTTGAATTTCAAAGAACTAGGTCATGACATATTCAGACGTTGGTACGTAGACGGACGTTTATATCATCATCTAATATTAAATGAGTCATCACCTAAAGAAGGTATACAAGAAGTAAGACCCATTGACTCCGCAAAAATGCGTAAGGTTAAGAAAGTTAAATTCAAAAAAGATCCTGTAACAGGTGCAAAGATTGTAGAAAAAACTGAAGAGTTCTTTATCTATCAAGAGAAGCCTGGGTCATCAACCAGTGGTATTAAGATGACAAATGACTCGGTGTCATATGTCACATCTGGGTTATTGACAGAGGATCGTAAAAAAATAGTTTCGCATATGCACAAGGCATTGAAACCAATCAACCAGTTAAGGATGATGGAAGATGCGTTGGTCATATACAGACTTGCACGTGCACCAGAACGTAGAATATTCTACATAGATGTTGGTAACTTACCAAGAGGTAAATCAGAACAGTACATGAAAGATATCATGGCACGTTACCGAAACAAACTTGTGTACGATGCTAAGACTGGTGAGATAAGAGATGATCGTAAACACCAATCACTACTTGAAGACTTCTGGTTACCAAGACGTGAAGGTGGTCGCGGTACTGAGATTACTACATTACCAGGCGGTGAGAACTTAGGACAAATAGAGGACATTGTATATTTTCAAAAGAGAATGTATCGTTCACTAAACGTTCCGATGTCTCGTTTGGATACAGAATCTGTTCAAGGTATTCTTGGCAGATCTACAGAAATTAACAGAGACGAACTCAAGTTTCAGAAGTTTATTGACAGACTGAGAATGAGGTTTTCTCATCTATTCTATGGAATCCTAAAGAAGCAACTTGTTATGAAAGGTGTTTGTACCGAGGAAGATTGGGATTCATGGAAGAATGATATCACAGTTGATTATGTAAAAGACAATCACTTTACAGAACTACGTGATGCAGAAGTATTTCAAAACAGATTGGAAAGTCTTGATAGGGTTGCTAATTATGTTGGAGAATATTTCTCTAAAGAATGGATACAGAAGAACGTTCTGCATCTATCAGATGAAGACATTGAAAATATGAATAAACAGATTGATGGGGAAGATGATGGTGAAGAAGAACAGGAAGCACCAGATAATTCTCCTACCACTGGACAAAAATTTGAATTGAAACCTGTACAAGGAGATGAAAAAGAAGATGAGTGAAGATACACAAACAATGATTCAACACGCATTGGATCAAGACTGGAACAAAGCAAATAAAACTTTTGGTGATATGATGTCAGTAAAACTTCAAGATGTTTTGGATCAAGAAAAAGTTAAACTAGCAGATCAAATCTATAACGGTTCTGAAAACATTGAAGATGAAGATATAGATGATGACCAACTCGAACTTGAATTGGATGACGAACATGGCGAGGAAGAGCAGGAGGGAGAATTACCCTTGGAAGATGCCGAAGAGGGAATACAAGAGCCCAGTGATAATGTGGAAGTCGGAATGGATGACGAAGACGGAGAAGGGTCAGAAGATCCGATACCTGAAGAGTCTTGATGTCAAAGAACAAGAAAGTATAAATAATATAAATTAAATGAAAACTTTTGATCAAATAAGAGAGTCACTAGGACGTAAACCGAAAGGTCAACTTGTTGTTAGCAAGAAGATAGGTCGCGTCCAAATGATGGTGTATAAAGAACCCAAGGGGTTTGCCGCCTACGTAGATGGTGACAGATTAGATGTATACAAAAGTAAGGGTGAGGCAGAGAAGGCCGCATCTGAAATGATAAAGGTATTAAAGAAATGAAACTGATTGCAGAATATACCGAGCAGAATCTAGAAGTTCTCACCGAACAGGATGAGAAGTCTGGGAAGAAGAAGTACATGATTGAAGGTATCTTCATGCAAGCAGAACAAAAGAATAGAAATGGTCGGATTTATCCCAAACCTGTAATGGAAAAGGCACTGGACAAGTATAACGGTGAACAAGTTTCAAAAGGTAGGGCAGTGGGTGAATTGAATCATCCAGAAGGCCCGACTGTAAATCTAGATAAGGTTTCCCACAAGATAGAATCTCTTAAATGGAAAGGGAACGATGTTGTGGGTAAAGCGACTATATTGGAAACTCCTATGGGTAAGATCGTACAAGGTCTGCTTGATGGTGGTGTCAATCTAGGCGTATCGACTCGTGGTATGGGAAGTTTGAAGAACGGTAATGACGCAATGGTAGTGCAGGAAGACTTTATGTTGAATGCAGTAGATATTGTTCAAGATCCATCCGCACCTAGCGCATTTGTTAATGGAGTTATGGAAGGTGTAGAATGGGTTTGGAACAACGGTATTATCGAGGCACAAACAATTGAACAAATGGAGACTGAAATTAAGAAAGCTCCACGTACTGATCTTTATGAGACACAGGTTCGTGAGTTTAAGAATTTCCTCTCGTTACTCAAAACTAAATGAAAAAGGAGTCTAATATGACTGAAAAAGTTCAGGATCAAGAACTCCATGACGAAGTAACAGACGAAGTTGTGGAACAACAAGGTCACGATCCGAAAAATGCTGAAGCACAGTCTATTGCTGCAACCGATAAGGCAGGTGAAGCCACTGGAAGCGCCCCAAAGCGTAAAGGTGACCAAACCAAACAAGACCCAATGCCTAAAACAAAAGCAGCATTAATGGCAGGCATGGTAAAAAGAATGGGTGGAATGAATAAAGCATCACTCATGGCCATGTACAAAGCAGAGGGATTTGAAGATCTTGAAGGCGAAGTAGTTGCGGAATCAGAAGAGAAAACAGAAATAGATATGACTGTTGATTTCTCTGATGACCTCAATGCACTTGTCGAATCAGAGGCAACTCTATCCGATGAGTTCAGAGGTAAAGCAGAAACAATCTTTGAAGCGGCAATAAAATCGAAATTGTCTGAAGAGATTGATCGTCTTGAAGAAAAATACAATGAAGAACTCGCAGAAGAAATTGCTTCTACAAAATCCGATCTCGTAGAGAAAGTTGACAATTACCTAAACTACGTAGTTGAGCAGTGGATGGACGATAACAAAGTTGCCGTTCAAACTGGTTTACGCACTGAGATTGCAGAGACGTTCATGAACTCTCTGAAAGATCTGTTTACAGAATCTTACATCGAAGTACCAGAGTCTAAGGTTGATCTAGTTGACCAATTGTCTGCGGAAGTTGAAGAGTTAGAGGCTGCCTCTAATGACGCAATTACTAAGCAAATGGAAATGCAAGAAGAATTAGAAACGTTAAAGCGTGATGCAATCATCGCTGAAGCGTCAGAAGGTCTTGCAGCAACACAAGTTGAAAAACTTAAAAAACTCGCCGAAGATGTAGACTTTGATAACGAAGAAACTTTCGCAGAAAAAGTAAATACAATCAAAGAATCATACTTCACAAAGAAAACTACTGAGTCTGCTGATATTGAAGAAGCAGTCGAAGACGGTGATGCATCTATTATAGAAGCACCATCTGACATGATGGCTCAGTACCTATCAGCAATCCAAAAAACTAACAAATAATTGGGAGTCCAAAAAATGATGAATGCATCATATGACAAGTTGATGGAAAAGTGGGCACCTGTATTGAACGAAGAGTCAGCAGGCGCAATCACAGATAACCATCGTAAAGCAGTTACTGCAGCGATCTTGGAGAACCAAGAACGTGAAATGAACGAACAGTCACAGCAACTACACGAAGCTGTGCCAACAAACAACAACGCAAATGTTCAGAACTGGAATCCAGTTCTTATTGCACTAGTAAGACGTGCAATGCCAAACCTAATGGCATATGACATTTGTGGTGTGCAACCTATGTCAGGCCCAACTGGTCTGATCTTCGCAATGAAGTCACAGTACAAAACTACACGTGCTGGCGCAACTTCAGGTGGTGAAGCACTTGCAATCAACGAACCAGTATCTGGTTTCTCAGGTGACTCAGCATCAACACAAGCAAACGACACATCAGGTCTTGGTACACTAGCTGCAGTTGACTCTGCAGGTGCTGCCGCAGACTTCGGTGGTGGTATGGCAACAGATCATGCTGAAGGTCTAGGATCAGGTGCAGGCGCACCTAACACTGGTTTCGCTGAAATGGGTTTTACCATTGAGAAAGCAACCGTGACTGCGAAATCACGTGCGTTAAAAGCTGAGTACTCACTAGAACTCGCACAGGACTTGAAAGCAATTCATGGTCTTGATGCAGAGACAGAGTTGGCAAACATCTTGTCAACAGAGATCATGGCTGAGATCAACCGCGAAGTTGTACGTACAATTAACGCTCAGGCGAAAACTGGTGCGACAACATCAAACACAACAACAAACGGTATCTTTGATTTATCAAATGATGCTGATGGTCGTTGGTCGATTGAACGTATCAAAGGTCTGATCATTCAGATCGAACGTGAAGCAAACACAATTGCAAAAGAAACACGTAGAGGTAAAGGTAACTTCATGGTGTGTTCTTCTGACGTTGCTTCAGCACTTGCAGCATCAGGCATGTTAGATTACGCTCCTGCTATGAACGTAAACTTAAATGTTGATGACACAGGTAACACATTCGCAGGTGTTCTTAACGGACGCATGAGAGTGTACATCGATCCATACGCAACAGTAGATTACTGTAACGTAGGTTATAAGGGTACTAACCCATATGACGCAGGTGTATTCTATTGCCCATACGTACCATTAACAATGGTTCGTGCAGTTGGTGAAGAAACATTCCAACCAAAAATTGGTTTTAAGACTCGCTACGGCATGGTCTCAAACCCATACGTTGGATCAACACCTAACGATGGTCTTGCAACATCCAAGACTAACCAGTACTACCGTATTTTCCGCGTGGATAACATCCTCGGATCATAAGGACTACTTAAAAAAAATAAAGAGGTGGGGTTTTCCCCACCTTTTTTTTAACTCTTTTTTTGTATAAATAGTGTTATGGCAGATCTAACAGACAATTTTAATTACTTACAACCAACTAGTTTTAAACTAGTTATTGACAGGAAGAACTTTCCTAACTTGGAATTCTTTTGTCAACAGGTTACGCACCCAGGCCTGATAATGCCTTCTGCAGAAATGCCTGTAAGAAGGATGGCAGGTATACCATTTCCTGGCGAGTCATTAACCATAAACGAATTATCTTGTGATATTCTTTTGGATGAGAATATGGAAAGTTATTCTGAAATGTATTCATGGATACTAAGAAATCAGGTAACTAATCTCGACAACCAAACTAGAATGCAAAAAGCAGACAAACCACCTACATATGCGGATATCACATTGTCTATCATGTCAAGTCATAACAACACAACAATGCAAGTTAGATATATAGATGCGATGCCTACATCATTAGGTGATATCCAATTCTTATCAACTGCAAGTGGTACAGAATTTATTACCTT
>Ga0187217_1000797_pt1 | contig 13055 bp, 12 predicted proteins | sample 15SPOviralmetaG_FD_130165 | JGI IMG/M metagenome (GOLD analysis project Ga0187217, IMG submission 130165) | Marine viral communities from the oligotrophic San Pedro Time Series (SPOT) site, San Pedro Channel, CA, USA - 15 SPOT_SRF_2010-09-15... | ecosystem: Environmental > Aquatic > Marine >... | reverse complement strand
TTTGATGACTCTGACATCTCATTCCTTTTCACAAAATCCTCGATCTTTGACATCATACTTCTCATTTTATACTCTTTTATCTACACTACCTTCTTTGCGCCCCTAAGGACACTTTTTTTCCCAAAAGAAGTAAAATTTTTTAGAATGCCTGACACTCTTCTGATCTTATATAAATTATACGCACTGGATCTAACATACAGAATATGATCCATCCAATTATATTAATCAGAATAACTAAATTTATTCTTCTTTTTGTTTTATTAATATTATTATTATTCTCATTCATTTTTTCCATAATTTGACTTCCAATATTTTCTAATCTTGTTAATTGTTCGTCTTCTTCTGTTATATACGAATCTTCCTCTGATTCACTTTCTTCATATTCAGAATCACTCGAATTTTCTTCTTCTGAATTCTCTGAATCCTCTAAAATATATTCATCTTCTTTTTTAATTTTTTTCTTAGTTTTCTCAGTTTCCTTAGTTTCCTTAGTTTCTTTTTTTGTTTCTTTTTCAGTTTCTTTTTGCTTAATTTTACAATTATAAATTCTAATGTCAGTATTATCTTGATTATCATTTTGAATTATTTTTTCAAACTTTAGTGGATAATACATTTGACGATAAATCATATATCTTTCTGCACTATTAAGACCTTTAACAATAATAATCTTATGTTCATTTACTAATTTCATTAATTTTTCACGGAGATTATTATCAAAGTTTTCAACAAGATCCTCATAAAAAATTTCCATTGATTTATATTATGATAATTTCTTAAAAAATGATATCCTTAAATTTATTTTTTTTTTGTTATTTTTTGATTTAAAGATTTATTTAATGTTTAAATACATATTCAAAAATAAATGACTATTATTGATGAATATTTATCACTCACAAAAAAATATAAACTTGAATATTCTGAAAAAACTTTGCTTTTAATGCAAGTAGGATCATTTTTTGAGTGCTATGCGCTATTAGATCCGCGCGAAAATACATACCAAGGTAGCAATATTCAAGAATTTTCAGATATTAATGACTTAGTTATTTCAAAAAAAAATGTACTACACAATGGAACACCTGTTGTAATGGCAGGTTTTGGTATTACTCAATTAGAAAAATATGTTAGAAGAATGCAGGAAAACGACTACACAATTGTTGTACATACTCAAGATTCAAATACTAAAAATACTACTCGCAGTTTATCTTGTATTTATTCACCCGGAACTTATTTTAGTAATGATTCAAATGAACTTAGTAATGTTACTAGTTGTATTTGGATTCACTATTCTGCATCAAATAAACTAATAAATGAAAAATTAACTATTGGCATGTCAAGCATAGATATTTACACAGGAAATTCAAACACCATGGAATATATAGTTGATTATATTAAAAGTCCAACTGTATTTGATTCATTAGAAAATTATTTATGTATTAATAATCCATCTGAATGTATTATTGTATCAAACTATAAATTAGATTATGTTTTAGAACTAATTACTTGTAAAGTTCATACTTATAACTATGATCATGAATGGATTAAAAATATTTCAAAGCAAAAATATCAACATGAAATCATAAAAACTTTTTTAAACAAAGATCCAATTACAATTTTTACTGAATGGAATATTAGCACACAAAGTTATTGTTTATTATCACAATTTATTTATAAGCATAATCCTAATCTAATAAAAAAACTTCAGTCGCCTTCACTAATTAATACCGAAACTAAATTAATTCTTGCAAATCATTCTCTAAAACAATTAAATATTATTCCTGATAATAATCATACTGGAAAATATAGTTGTGTTTCTACATTACTAAATAATTGTATTACCAGTATGGGAAAACGTGCTTTTAATTATGAACTATTAAATCCTTCTATTGATTATAAATACCTAAATGAAATTTATGATATTACTTCTCATGCAATTAATAAAAATATGTGGCAAGTAATTCGTAATTATTTAAATGGAATCAAAGATTTATCTAAAATTTATAGAAAAATCATTTTAGGAAAACTAAGTCCAAAAGATTTTTACATTATTTACAATAATTTAACAACTGTTAATAATATTTTTTTACATATATCTAAAGATACTACACTATTAGATTATATTGATACTGAAAGTGTTACATTTTGTATATCAGAAATACAGGAATATATTAGTAAATATCTTAATCTTGAATCATGTAAAAAATATGATGACTTATCATTTGATAAATTTAACTTAAATAGTATTTATGATATCATGTTATTTAATAATAATTATTGTGAAACATTAAACAATACCTATGATACTTTTAAAAATTATTATACGAAACTTATTGAAATTAAAGACTTTTTAGATTTAAGCATTAAAGAATATGAAGTTAAAAATAATTCATCTGGAATACTAAATAAAAAAAATGAAACAAATGATTATATCAAATTACATGAGTGTCCTAAAACTGAACCAGCACTTATTGGAACAACTCGAAGATTAAATACTCTTAAAAAAATCATAGATAATTTAACATGTAATCATTTTAATCCAAAATCTATTGAAATAAAAAGTCATAATGGTAGTAATTCAATGATTACTTCAAATGAAATCAATACAATTGCCAAAAATATACTTAAGTACAAAGAAATGTTTTTTGATAATCTTACTAAAGAATTTTCAAACTTTGCTAACAATTTTATTCAACAATTTGAAATTCAAATAAATACAATAATTGATTATATTACTAAATGTGACATTTTACAAAATAGATGTTACATTGCTGAAACTTTTTCCTATAATAGACCTACAATTTTAGACATTGACAAATCTTTCGTACAATTTAAAGGACTTCGTCACCCAATTATTGAAAAAATTAATACCAACGAGATTTATGTAACAAATGATTTATTTTTTGATAATATTAATAACGGATATCTACTCTATGGAACAAATGCAGTAGGTAAAACCAGTTTTATTAAAAGTATTGGAATTTCTATTATTATGGCACAAGCAGGTCTTTTTGTTCCTGCAGAATCTTTTACATTTTCTGTATATAAAAGTATTTATACTCGAATTTTAGGTAATGATAATTTATTTAAGGGACTTTCAACTTTTGCAGTTGAAATGACTGAACTAAGAAGTATTCTTAAAAATGCAAATAAAAATAGTTTAATTTTAGGAGATGAATTATGCTCCGGAACAGAAAGTACTTCCGCATTAAGTATTTTTACCGCAGGAATAAAATATTTATCAAATAAAAATTGTTCATTTATTTTTGCTACGCATTTTCATGAAATAATTAACTACTCTGAAATTAAAGAACTCGATTCTCTGAAATTACTTCATATGTCTGTTATTTATGATAGGTTAAATGATCGATTAATTTATGATCGTAAACTTAAAGAAGGTCCAGGAGATAATATGTATGGTCTTGAAGTTTGTAAATCATTAAATCTTCCAGAAGATTTTCTAGAAATGGCACATAATATTCGTAATAAATATAATAACAAATCTAATATTTTCAACCAAAATAGTCTCATTATTGAAAAAAAAACTAGTCAGTATAATAGAACAAAAATAAAAGGTGTTTGTGAAATATGTAAAGAATCAGAAGGTACTGAAGTACATCATCTTATCTATCAAAAAGAATTTGAAAATGCAAACTCTAAAGGAAATAAATTAAAGAAAAATCACAAAGCAAATTTAATTAATATATGTGAAAAATGTCATGATAAAATTCATGAAGAAAACTCTCAATTAAAAATTTATAAAACAACGAATGGTTATGAAATATTATAAAAAAAAATTTTTAACATATTTAAGAAAATAAAACAATAAATTCTAATAAATTATTAATGTTATTTCGTTATCAAAATCTAAAACAAAAATTTGGTAATTTTTCCTATTTTGGAAATTTTGTTAATAGTTTTCAAATTTTAAATTTAGCAAAACATGAGATTTATCCACATTTTAATAAAGAATTAATGAAAAATGTACCATCAAATCTAATAATTAACTCTGGAAACATAATGATAAATATGAGAAAATATAACAAAAAAGAAAAAACTTTCAATGAAAAAACATTATTTGCAGAAAACGATATTCTTTATGATAGAGATAATGACTGTGATTTAATACTTACTAACCAAAAATATGTTCTTACAATTGCTCAGAATGTATTTTATTCATTTTATTCCTATGATAATAATACTAACATTCAATTATTTTATAGATCTAATGATTCTAATGATTCTAATGATTCTATTCAATATTATACTTCTCAACCTAACAATAAATATTCAGTGTCATCATTCGAATATTTAAATTAAACTTTTAGATTTTTAAATTTTACAAATTTTTTTATTACTTAAGTATTTAATATTAACTATATTATCAAAAATATATCATGCTTACATATATTTGTGATACTCATAGTGATTATCCAAAAAGAATTTCTGCAAATAACCTCTTTTATACTGAATACAAAGATAAAAGACCCTTTTTTTTTCATGATATCTTATTACAAGAACCTACTCCTACATGGTCTGATCCATTAGTACCAACAATTGATGATTTTAAAAAGAAATATTCTTATATAACAAATGATTTTATTTTAAATAGTGTTTTTTTTGAATTTTGCGACTATTATATTACATATATTGAAGATGAAGATATAAACTTTGCTATGTTACCTATTAATCCATATGGTCCTACTGGTATTGGAGGACGAGGACTTTTAGGTAAATGGGGTCCAAATCATGCAGCAGATCCTATAGTTATTACATATGATTCAATTAAACAAACTTATCAGGTTCTTGTTATTGAAAGAAAAGATACACCTGGTATTTATGCATTACCTGGTGGAATGCAAGATTCTAGTGAAATTATTGGTACTACCGTAACTCGAGAACTAAAGGAAGAAACAAATGTTATTTTAGATATTAATAATGCTATTTTTATATATTCTGGATATGTCAATGACCCAAGAAATACTGATCATGCATGGTTAGAAACTTGTATATATCTATTTTATCTTAATGATATACAAAGAGATCTATTATTAAAAACAATGAAAGAAGGTGATGATGCAATTACTGTTAAATTAATTGATATTGATAATACAAATAAAATTTATAAAAATTTATATGCAAATCATAAGGAATTTGTAGAAATGTCATTAAATTATATTTTATAGAAAAAATTAATTAAAAAAATAAAAAAAAAATATATTATTTTAATTAAAATGAACGACCTGTTTTATGCATTTCTTGTTTTCTTTGCTTTTGTTTCATTAGTTGGTGGTGTAAATTGGTTATTAACTGCTATTAACTCATGGAAAGAAGGTAAAGAAGTGACATATGATTTATTACAACATCAATTTAATATGTCAGTTGATGTTGCTAATGTAATTTACATAGTTGTATTTGCTTGCACTCTAGGACTATTTTTAATGGTTGCATTTCCACAAAATCTTAAAAAAGCATTCTCTGGAATGAGCAGTGGTGCGCGAAAAGTTATGTAATTATTTTTATGACTTAATTTATATTTTTGCAACACTTATTGTTAATAAAATTTTTAATGTTTTTATAAAAAATTTTACACTTATCTATTAAATACTTCGATACTTTTTTAACAAGTAACGAATTTTTTAATAATTCTATAATTTTTTCTATTTGTTCTTCTGATATATCAACTTTCATTTCTTCTAAAATTTCATCAATTACTATTACTACAATATTTTCAAATTGATCTTGTGTAATATTCTTTAATACTTTCTTATTTTCTTCTAAAAATTTTATTACTGCTAAAACTATATCTAAATAATCTACTGTTTTTGTCTTTTTAATATATAAATTATCTAATCCTTTTACTTTTAACTTTTCAAGAATTCTCTTATAAACTGTTTCTTCTTTTAATGCTTTTAATTCTACTAATTTCATTTTAATAGTTACACTTTTTAAATTTTTTTATTTTTTTTTTACAAATGTTTTCTACAAACTGGTATATATTCATCTGTTCCAATTAATTTTTGACTTTTATTTGTAATTAATCTTTTTGTAAAATGTGCTGGAGTACCATCTTTACATATTTTACAAAATGCATTTAATTTATTAATTGTATCTGATAATGGTATTAAATCTAATATTTCACCAAATTTTTCTTGTTTATAATCTCCATCTAATCCTGAAACATATAATGTTTTATTTTCTTTTAATACTTTTTTACAAAATGGTACTAGTCTATCAAAAAATTGTGCCTCATTTATACAAATTACATCATAATTATTATATTCTAAATTATCAAAATGTCTTATAAATTTACATGGAAGTCCATTTTTATCATGTGTTGTCATCTCTGTATTTGAATATCTAGTATCTTCATAATAATTTAGTAAAAGAACTTTTAGATTTATAGATTGTAATCTTTTAGCAATTCTTAATAATTCTGTTGTTTTACCCGAAAACATCGGTCCAATAATTAAATTTAATGTTGGTAAGTTTGAACTACTCATCTGTAAATTTAATTAATAATATTATTTTTAAATAATATTCTTAAGTAATATTCTTAAGTAATATATAAATTATAATACTTTAATAAACGATTACTCTAATTAACGATTACGTATTTCTTCTCCTATTCTTGCATATCCAAATACAACTCTATTGTTTGGATTAGTCATAACATTATCCGATATCTGTCCAACTGGAAACATAGTTCCATTCAAATTTAGTTGAGGTTTATTTGATAATATTGTACCTTTATTAAATTGATCACTTGATCTATCTAAATAACCACATGGATTGGCATAAAATCCTCTCCCAGTTTGGTTGTTAACACACATCATGTCTCCAAAAAAATTGCTTCCTATAGGAAAATCACCTGATATAGGTTGAAACCTTTGAAATATTCCACCTGACCACTCAAAAGGTGGTGTATGATATCTTTGTGAAGTAATCATATAATCTGAATATTTATCAATTGCATCCTGAGTAAAACTATGCATTTTATTGTTAGACATATCAACTATTATTTATTTATAATTATTATTTTATTTAAAGAATTAATTAAATTAAATTTTAAAAATGAGAAAATTCACTGAACAGGATAGAATATATCATAGAGAATTAATTTGGAATAATGTATTAGAGTTATTTAAAAAAAAAATAGTCTAAGTGAAAAATCAATTATAAAATGTCAAAAAAGACTAATTAATAATTTTAATATTTTAGGAAAAAATAAATATAAATCAGTTGAAGTACTAAATAACTATTTTAAAAATCCTAATAAACTTCTTGCTGAACAAATTTTTTATAATACAATCAATAAAAAATGTAATGTGGTAACGTAATGTGGTAACGTAATGTGGTAACGTAATGTAGTAACGTAAAGTAGTAACGTAAAGTGGTAATGTAATGTGGTAACGTAATGTAGTAACGTAATGTTCAAAATTTAATAAATATAAAATTATTAAAAATTAATTTATATTGTTAATTTAAATGTTCATAAAAATTGATAATATGGATGAAATTGATGATATTATAAAAAAACATAAATTAATGTTACTTAAATTTGATAATGAAAAAAGCAAGTATAACGAGTTTATACATGATCTAAATTTTAATATAGTTAATATAACAGACGAAGAAATAATAGATTTTTATGATATAGATATTTTACCAACAATTTTAATTTATAAAGATAAAAACTTAATTGACTCAATAAAAGGATTTCATACAAAATCTATATTATTAAAGAAAATTCTAAATATTATACAAAACTAAAAAATAATTAAACTAAAATATTTATTAATTGTTCATATGTAAATATTCTCAAAAATGTTTCTATTTTATTTTTACTAAATTTAAATTTATTTCTGTTTTTTAATGATCTATCATTGTATTCATTTTTTGCAGATTTATCACCACAATATATTAAATATTTATATAATTGCATACTACTAATTGTTTCTTTATTTATGTTTTTTAACTTTTTATTTAATTCAAAAAATAATTTAGGATATTTTTTTATAAATTTTGGAAATAAAACAATTACACATTGCATAAATTGATCTTTTTTAATTCTAATTTTTGCTTCAAATTTATTATTAAAGTTATAACATTTAACTATATTATATTTATTCCAAGGTAAAAGTGTAATATAGTTATAATTTGCACTGTATACATCATATACTTTATTTAAATGTTTTGAATCTTTTTCGAGTTTTATTGAAAATGGTTCATAGTGACCAGTTAATACACATAAAAAAAAAGCAGACAAAAATTGTTTATACTGAATACCATGGTTTTCAATTATATCAAATAACATTGGATATTTTTTTTTTAGAGCAAATATCAATTCTGGATATGATTTTAATTTACTAATGTTTTCTTTATTAAATCTCTGTGTTTTATCCTGAAGCAGTTGTAGTTTTAAATTTATTATTTTATCTTCATTCATTAAAATTAATTATAATTAATTAAATTATTTTATTTTATTAATAATAATTAATGCCAATTATTAAAACAGTTTTAATATATGTTATTGTTTTATTTATATTAATATTAATAGCAAGACTAATTTCTAATTTAGCAAGACCAGTAATTAAAGATACTAAACCTAATTATAACAATTTTAAAGAATACATGAAGAATGTATATTGCCTAAATACAAACTGTGGTAAAGATCCACCATTTCCATATGAATTAATAGTTCATAATGATTATCATATTAAAAATGGAGATATTATATATGATATACCATCATCCTCATCTGAAGAAGAAGCAAGAGATAAAAATATGAATGATTCACAAATAAATATTATGAATACATTGAGATATTTTAATTACATATATGATAATGCTCCAAGGTCTATTTTAGATAATTACCCACTTGCTGATAATTTATCATTTTCATGGCCTCCTAAATTAGGTTCAAGATATAAACTAACTGCATTTCCCTATCCAAAAAGTAGTTTTATATTAGCAGCAGTTTATCAAACTATTTCAAATACTGTAGATGCTTATACTTTCCCTGCTTGGATGATTCAAAGACGTAATCCTCTTGATTTTAATAATTCAATTTATCAAAAAGATTATTTTAGATCATATCAAGATATTGAAGTTACTCATGCATGTTATCCTCCTCCCGGTTATGATTGGCCGTATTGTGATGACGGAGGATATTGGTTGTATCTTGCAACTGGTTCTGGTGTGTTTTGGAACACTGGATACTGTATTGTTTCATTAAATAAATTATCTCTATTATATGATCTATATAATTGTTCATTAAAACGTAGAAGAGATGCTGCTAGACTTCAAACACCTTTACATCCTATTGTTGGTTTATCTATTCAAGATATGGTAAATAGACTACATGGTAAAGGCGGTGGAACCTCAATTATGATTGCTATTTTTAGTATTGTTGATTCTTTAACAAAACATGAATTTCAGGCAAAAATTGTAGGTTTTAAAAATTTAACTCCAAGTGATTCTGGTAAAGCAACATGGAATAATTTTATTTCAAGGACATTTTTGATCTTATATTTGATAGCAGTTACTATAATTCAAATGTTTATAAATATAAAAAATAAAACAAGAAATCAAGTAATTTTAGTAATATTAATAACTTTAATTATATTAGCAGCATTAGCATATGTTTTCTTTTTTGTTGTTTTTGAAGACTTTTTCCGTGGTCTAGGATGGATGACATTAGACATTGCTCTCAAAGAAACAAATATGACTATTTATCAATTTGTAGAAGAATGCGTATTAGGAACACAAAGGAATCCGATATGTAATAGTTTAGCAATGACTCAGATATTTGATTTTGATGTTGAAATTTTTACACATGCACTTGGATATGATAGTTTCATATTAACATCTCAACCTAATAAAACTGGAACATGGGAAGTTGAAATTTGTGATCTTAGAAATTTTGATAAAGATAATTTAATAATTAAAGGAGGTATTTGTGGTACTTATCATGATAATAATAGTATGAAAGAACCTTATAAAAAAATTGATATATGTAAGAATAAATTAATTAAACCACCTGAAAATAATCTAATATTAAAAGCAGGACCTATAAAACTTGATATTTCTGGCCCACCGTATTATAAACCAACAACAGCATGTGATTGTAAAGAAGGTTCTGATAGACTTTGTGTCAGTTGTAAAGGTTACTTATCTGAAAAATTATGTATAAATAAATAAATAAATAAATAAATAAATAAAAAAAAATAATTTAATAAAAAAAAATTAATTATAATTATAATGATTATTCTTGGTATATTATTACTATTAATTATTGTAACTATAAGTCTATCGATTTATCGTATATCTAATCCAAAAAATAAAGATGGTTCGCCAAGTCCCAGTCCTTCGCCAAGTCCCAGTCCTTCCCCAAGTCCCAGTCCAAGTCCTTCACCTTCGCCCAGTCCTTCGCCTTCGCCCAGTCCTTCGCCTTCCCCAAGTCCCAGTCCAAGTCCTTCACCTTCGCCCAGTCCTTCGCCTTCGCCCAGTCCTTCACCTTCGCCCAGTCCTTCACCTTCGCCCAGTCCTTCGCCTTCCCCAAGTCCCAGTCCTTCGCCTTCTCCAAGTCCAGTTCCTTCTCCAAGTCCAGTTCCTTCCCCAAGTCCTGTTCCTTCTCCAAGTCCAGTTCCTTCTCCAAGTCCCAGTCCCTCGCCTTCCCCAAGTCCCAGTCCCTCGCCTTCCCCAAGTCCCAGTCCCTCGCCTTCCCCAAGTCCAGTTCCTTCGCCAAGTCCCAGTCCTTCGCCAAGTCCCAGTCCAGTTCCTTCCCCTTCTCCAAGTCCAGTTCCTTCTCCAAGTCCAGTTCCTTCCCCTTCTCCAAGTCCAGTTCCTTCCCCAAGTCCCAGTCCAGTTCCTTCACCAAGTCCCAGTCCAGTTCCTTCTCCAAGTCCCACACCACAAAGAGAATATAATGTATGTAACAAAGTGAAGACATCAGGTAAAAGTTCTGTGTGGCCTTGGGAAGGAGGTTCTAGATGTATACAAGGAGTAGAAGATAATGTATGTCCAACTCCATATGAACATATGTTAGGTTCTACTATTATGCAAGAAGCAATGGATAAAGAAATAAAAGATGGATCTTTTAAAGATTATATACAAAGTTTAAAAGAAGCTGATTATAATGTTAATTTTGCAGTTGGGTCTGCAGGAGTTGCAAATAATGCAGAAAAAGGTAAAGATGAATGGGTAACAGGCGGAGTATCAAATAATAATGGTAGATGTTATGAAGTTAGATTAAATGCTGAAAATACAAATGATAAAAAAAATATATTATTATTTCAAAGCATTAATACAGCATTACCAAATGCATTTGATATTTATCAAGCAGCAGGTGGTGCTGGTGCATTCCCAGATAATGGTAATGGTATGAATAGTTTTATGTGGAATATAGATTATTATCCACAAGGTGGTGAGGGTAGTCAAACAACAAAACTTGGAGGAAGAACAGTAAATATTCAGGATTCTTGGTTATGTAAAGGAATGCATGATGGTAAAAAGTCCTGGAAAGAATTTGCTGATTCTCAAGGCGAGAAGCCGCCACCAGAAACCGTGGAAGATGCATGTAAATTATATTTTAAAGGTGCTGAAAATAATAGATTTGCTGATCCTAAAACTGCATATGATTCTTTAATAAAATCATGTGTTACAGGTGTAGATTCATTAATATCATGTCCAAAAGACAGTAATAATCATACAGGTTCTCAATGGCGGGCAATCGAGTGTCCTACTTATATTACACAAGTAAGTGGTCTAAGAATTAAAAATCAAGCACCAGATCTTCCTCATGTTAATACACCAGATCAATTAATACAAAATATTCATATAAATGATACTAAAAGTTGTAATTCCGATGATACAAAAGTAGGATGCTTATATAAAACAACTGATTTTGGACCTAATGTTTTAGGTGCACCAACAGGAAAATTAAAAACAAAATTAGAAGTTACTCAGATGCAAGACGGTAGATCTCCTGATGCTGCACAATGTTTTGAAATGCCATTAGGTACAGAATTTGAATCAGGATACGAATCAGTTTGGAATTATAATACAAATGGCGAGTTAATTACAAGTGAAACAAATAGTGGTTGTTTTAATTTACCCTTTGTTAATAATAATCCACTATCTACAATGGAAACATTTGCTAATGTAGATTTTAGTAACAAAGATAAAGTTAGTAACAAAGATGAAGTTAGTAACAAAGATGAGATTAGTTCTATTCCTGGCAATTGGACAACAGATTTAAATAAAACATTTGATAGATGGTCTTGTGAACAACCATATCTACCCATTACTTGTCCACCTATTTTTCCACCAGGATGTGATAAGTGTATTTTACAACAAAATAAATCACTATGTGACAATATGGCTTATGGAGAAGATACTATTAAATCGTGCTTGGTTACAGATAAAGAAAAACATTGTGAAATATGTAATAATAATCAATGTTATTATAGAGAAGAAGATGAATCAAAACATGAAATACATATAAAACTTTTAGAAAACTCAACAGAAGAAGCAGTAAAATGGGGAGTAAACCCAGGTCCAATTCCTTGTGTTAGTATGAAATTAGATTATTGTTGGGATGATAGTTCTAAAGACCAAACGAGCACTTATGAAAATAAACCCGAATGTTGGAATGCAGATTTGTATCAATCCGCATTTGAAAATAGTTCAACTATAATGCCACGTGATAAAGAAGTATTAGCGTCACTAGATGAAATATCGTGTGGTGGAATTAAACAACTATGTGATTATAATGATTGTGTATTAAATTATAATGATGGAGGTGGTAAAAGTTGGAAACCAAATATTAGTACAATTGAAGATTTTTGTAGAGTATGTACCCAAAGATCATCTTCAAAAAATCGTCTTGATCAAAAATATTTTGATCTAACACGTCTTTCTGAAGACCGAGAAAATAATTTTGAAAGTTTAAAAGAACAGTATTTATCAACTGATCCTAAAATAAATCCGTCACCAGCATTATGCCCAAAAGATGTAATGTTGAAACCAGCAAGTTGTCAAAAAAAAACTTATAATTT
>Ga0187217_1000796_pt1 | contig 13058 bp, 21 predicted proteins | sample 15SPOviralmetaG_FD_130165 | JGI IMG/M metagenome (GOLD analysis project Ga0187217, IMG submission 130165) | Marine viral communities from the oligotrophic San Pedro Time Series (SPOT) site, San Pedro Channel, CA, USA - 15 SPOT_SRF_2010-09-15... | ecosystem: Environmental > Aquatic > Marine >... | reverse complement strand
TGTGGTTTTAACTTTAATTTTTGTATTATCAAGTTTTGGCATTAGTAACATTATTTCAGAATATCTTTTTTCTAAATCTTTAGGAACAGGTGCATTAATGTTATTTTGTTTAAGTAACATACTGAGAGAAGCAGCATTTCTGTAATCAATCTGGCTTTGTATATTTTTTCTACCAAGTGCTTTGTCTGTTTTTTGATATGCCTCATCAACTTCTAACATATTTGCTTTTGTTGTTTTTGCCCTTGCGTCTGCGTCTACACCACTAACAACACTATCTTTTGTTAATCTTGCAACTTCAGTACGTAGTTTAGCGTTTTCTACTGTAGTGCTTTCAAGTTGTTTCGCTAATCCTAATGCTTGTTTTTTGGTTTCACGATTTATCATTTGATCTTTCATCTGGCTAGTTAATGTTATGTTCTGCATTAACTGCCTTCCTAGTTCAGCACGCTCACTAAGTGAAACATCAGGATCATTTAATTGCTCCTTCATTGTGGCATATCGAGCAGCTTGCTCAGGGTCTTGCTCCTCAAGCATACCAAGCAGGTTGCTTTGACCTGTTATAAAGGCTTGGTTCTTCTTCTGCTTCTCCTTGTTAAGCCCATACTGCTGAATCATGCCCCCAATCTGTTGCCCCATGTTGGCATACATTTGGCCTTGCGCACGCCCGGCTTCAACAATGGGTCGAGTATCGACCCGTGCAAGCGCTGATCCGTAATTTCCGCTAAAGAATGGTTTTCTTGCCATAATATTTATCTCCTTATTTTTGAATCCATCCACTTACGGATTACTGCTTTCAAGCGTGGTTTATCTGCGATGAAGTTTGCGAAGCGTTCTCCGTAATTCTTGTATAGTTTAAAGAACCAAGTAGGTGATTCTAGGAACATCCACATACGAAACATCTTCCATGCTGGATTATGCTCGCCATATACTTCTCTTGCTACCCAGCAGAAGAATCCACCAACACTACCAGCTGCACCAATACCCTTTGCTATTCCACCACCAAGTGAACCAAGTCCACCCATTATACCAGCATTTCTAGCTGCATCTGCTCCAACTTGTGCAGAATACATATTGGCTGCATTAGTTGCTTGGTTTTGTATGTATCCTAAACCACTCTCTGGATTTAGGTATGCAGGGCCAGAGTTTAATCCATAACCTGCCTGTCCGAATACAGATTGTCCGGCTTGCAAGCTTCCACCACCAGAGCGTCCAAGTATTGCCTGGAATGGATCAAGTTGTCCTTGGTTCTCAAGCTGGGATACTCGTGAGGCTGCGTCTAAATATCCAAGCAATCCTTGTTGCCTTAATGATTCACGCAGTTTCTCGGCATCCATTTGTGATGCCACGTTAAATTGGTCTGCCTGCATGGAGCGAGTATCATCACTTGTCTGTATACCTGCTTCCTGTCCAAGTACAGATTGTGCAAATCCTCGATTCTGCATTTTGCGCTGGTTGTCTTCAGCAACCCTTGCCTGTGCTTCTGCGATTGCACCAGATTGGTCAAATGTTCTACCCATCATGGTGGAGCGTGCACGTGCAGCCTCTGCAATTTGTCGTTCCTCACGATCTGTTAGTCCTTGTCCAAGTGCTTCTTCTGCATCGGACATTAAACCTGCTCGTAGGGCATCTGCTTGTACACCTTGTGCTTGTACTTTTGCAGGATCGGAAATTCCTACTTCTCCAAGCAAGTTATCTTTTTGTTCCTCGATTAAATCTTTTGCCCCGGTCAATGCGGATGTAGTGCCAGGTTTATAATCCTCCATGATTTGACCAAAGAGTGGTTCTAAACGAGCTACATCTTGCAGGTCTGCTTCACGTTGGCGTGATAGGTTACCACGTTGTATATCTTCTGCCATTGCAGATAGACCTTTAAACTCACCATCACGGAATCCTGCTTGGTCAGTTGTGTTGACTTGCTGTACGAATTGCTTGCCCACTTCATCTGCAAGTCCAGCGTCCACATCTGCTTGTGTGGCAGTTTTGGTTTCGTATTGTGTGATGTTTCGTGTGTCACCAAGTAGGTCGATCATGCCATCACCTGCACGTTGTGTGGATTCACCTGGTGTAAATGTTCCAGCTGGTGCTACTACATCATTACCAGACGCATCTTTTTTGTAGATGGGAGTTGCTTTAGTTACTCCTCCTCCTTGTTTTGGTGAACCAAATATTAATTCTTCTTTAATATCTGCATCATTATATATTTGTGCTTGTTGGGGTGTAATTGATGTTAAGGAATTAACGGCATCGTCAGCAAACTTTTTGTCATATGGGCCGCCATAAACATTCGTATTTGTTTTCTTTTCCTCAACTATCTTACCTGTTGAAGTATCAACTACCATTACTGTTAATTCACCATAATTTGGCAAATTAGATTGATATGGCACAAATCCGTGCCGCACCTTCAAACCACCTCCACCTCCACCAGCATCAGCAGGTGGATCTTCATACCCGGTAATAATACGTCCATCTGGTGCATACTTCTCATCACTGCCACTTCCTAGCAAAGTCTGCCTAAGTATATCTGTGTCTGTCTGTGCAGTCTTCTTACGAATTGATTCTTCAAGTGGAAGTAAGGATTCAAGTGACCCTGTCTCTGCAAAGTCTCCTGTACCTGTAAGTAATTGTACTTGTGCTTTAAGTGCGTCTGCCATCCCTTCGCCATAACTTGGCTGCTCAGGATAATTTATGTCTGGCCCTCCTCCCATTGTTATTTCCTCCGATTGATTCTATTAAAGTCGTACCACTTAATAGGTTTTTGTTTTAATTGTCTCATCCACCCAACAAATGGCAGTGGGTATGGAATACTATTTATAAAGTCTGAAATTGCATTATCTCCAATGGCAGTTTTTACATACCAGGCATCGGGTGCAAGTACACCCCATTGTTCATTTGGATGGGTGTCAGAATCTGTCCTTACTGCTTTTCCAAGCAACATGGTTTGCGGTGTAATGAATACATATCCATAGGCTGCATACGCACTTAAATCCTTGAACATATCGCCCTTGGTTGAATCGTAAAATTGCTTTGCTCGTTCTAGTATATTCATTCTGCGATTATATACTCCTCTGCATCACTTGCACTTACGGCTGCCCCTAGATTTATTCGTAACCATGCTGAACCATTGTCCAATGCCAGGCAGGGACTGCCACCATCTCCATTTGTACAATACACTACTTTGCCCGCAGTTCCAGCAGAAGGTAGATCCGCAACTGCAAAACTCTTTAGCACTACTGTTGTATCGGTTACGCTTGGTACTGTGACTGTTGGCTCGCCCAATTGATTTAAATTTGCAGCCGAAATGTCTACCCCGGTTGCGTATGTAAAACCACGAGTTACTGTACAGGTAATTGCCATTATGCCACCTCACGTCTTGCATTTGCTCCTACGCCTATAGCTTCCAAGCTAACATGTCTAAAGCTTGGTCTGCCAGCAGTGACATTGATTTCTACTTCCGCACCATATCCACGGGTACGCCCCGTACCAAAGCGGAAGAGTGCTTCTTCCGTGCCATCTGCGGTGTGGCTTAATACTGTGGTGCTTGCGTCTGGATCGAGTGTGTTGACCTTGATGTTAAATGCATCTGCATTAACTGTGTTTGCACCCAACTGACCACGCTTCCAACTCTTTACATTGATGTCTCCAAATGTGTATGAGCGTGTGATAAGTTTACCTGCAATTGCAGTTGTGCCTGACTCGGATGTACTTCCTATTTTGCGTCCACTATCATCAATGGAATTTTCTTCCATGAGATACCAGCCTGTTTTGTTACATGCAAATAGTCTGCGTCTTGTTGGGTTGCTTCCATGCGAGCAGATTACCCAATCATCCACATGAAATGCCACACTTCCTGCCATTGCTGGGTAGGAGTCAACGCTAGTCCAGGTGCTTGTAAGTAGGTTAAATATGAAAATCTTATTAGCTACTGTTGAACTACCTGTTGGGACTGCAAGGTAGTATTTGTTGTCATACACAATGCCACACGCTTTATCTGCTGCTGCAAAGTTAACCTCATCAAATTGATCTTGTATGGGTCTGGTCATGGGTATGGTCTCGCCACTAACTTTACTAATAGCTACTCCTAGTCCCTTGGCAGGGTCTGTACCGGGTGACAAGACGATGACCCCATTATCTGATAGGAAGAATGTTTGTGGCCCAGACTGTGCAATTGATTTGCGTGCCACACAACCATGCTGACGGGTAATCTCGTAAGTGTTAGCTGCAGAGGTTGTCGCAATGTTATTTATCATGTGAATGCTATTACGCATAAACACGATTAACTGATCTTCTTGGTAAGGATAAAAGCCTACAAGAAAATCTGCACTTCCTTTATTGATTCTAAATTGTGATTCAGCAGCGTAGTAATTATCTGTGTCCAACAAATCGGACATGATAATTGAATAGTTACTATCTGTGGGTTGTGGGATGATTAAGCGATTACGAAAGAATACACCAAAGTCTGTGTTTGGACATTGTATGCGTCCAGCACCTGGGCTTCCATTTGCTTTAACCACAAAGTCATTGCTTACATCTCCATCCCATTCAAGTGGAGTTTTATTCTTACCACGAAACAAGATAAGTTTTTCCAATGCCTGCACGAAGCTCGCGCCATCTGCTGTGGCCACAACTTCACTGCCTGGATAATCAATGTCGATGCCTGAGTTATTTGCATCATTCCAAAGGATTACTTTATCCTTGGTTGCAACTACCACATATTCATTTCCTGTTGCAGGATCTGAGTAGAGCGTGGATGCAAATACCATCTCATTCGTACCATTGTAGCTAAGTGTAACTGCACCTGCCAAGAAATCTATACCCTTGCGTACCTCTGCAAGATCACCAATCAAGCGCATATTCTCGCTTGTCCGTACAAAGCCCGGTTCTAAACTTGTTGCTTCTTTGTATGAATCTATACCACGAAATCCACGATCCCCATCTTGAAGAACTTGGTCATCGAGTCTGCCTGATGTACGATACCTTGCCATTACTTCTTCTTAATTTCTTGGTATAGTTTTATGCACATGTAGACTAGGGTGACTGCACCAACTGCAATGCCAAGAAATGTATCAATTGTTGACAATCCAAAGGTTGCTGCCGTTCCGCTCATGCCAGCTACTGAAACACGATCAAGCATCATCTACGTCCTCCTGGTGTAAAGTAAAATCCTATAATTAATGGTAACACTACGGTTGCCTCGAAGAGTGCGATATGTCCTGTTGTAACAACCAAAGGGGCTTGCTCTGCTGGAAAACTGATGAGTCCGAATAGAAACTCTTTTTTTCCTTCACCTGTAATGTTTGTCGTACTGATGAGTGGAACGCTTGGGTAGATGGTGGTGACACAGGTGATGAACGAGAGGGTGCACATGCCGATAAGAGCAAGCATCCTACGAGTAGCACGAGTAAAAGCTCCACCAGGTACGTTGCTGAGTGCTTGCTGAAATTGAATGGCACTTTCGTTGTTTCGGCATTCTCTTGCCATTTCCATTTCATGCTTCTGCGAACGAGCATCCGTGACTGCACCAAACACGCCTTTAAGAATAGACCCCATTGCCGCAGAACCACCTCCCGTAAGAAATAATGTAAGGAGTTCAAACATTTCATTTAGCCTCCATCTTCTCGAATAACTTCTTTATATCCTCACGCCTGTCTTCAGATAATTTATTAAGATGACTCACTTCTTTTATTTGCCCGGCAGCAGATATTTCCACTTGGCGAAGACGATCTTTCATATCATCTATCTCCCACTTATTTCTTTTGATGAAGAATGCGAGTATGGAAAGTGCAACCCCAAGTCCTGCGAACATGTAGTGTGTAACTTCCATTTCACTTCGACCCTCCGTACCTTAACTCCTCAAGTAGTTCGTCATTTTTTTCCTGTTGTTTCTCAAGGAATAAAAGTCTCATGTTTTGCTCGGCATCGTCCGGCAAAGATCCAAGTTCTCCACGTGGCCACTTTATGCGAAACTCACTGTTCATATCAACCTCGTGATGCAATCTAATGTTTGCGTTTCGCAAGTCATCAATGTCTGACTTAATAGTTACGAAGGAGTAGACAGCAACCGCCACCGCAGAAATAGTTTTCAACATGAAAGCAACATTTGCCTTCACAACTGAATCCTCTCCTATCGCATCTTTATCGTCAGCAGACATCATGCAGGTGGAGGTGTCCACTCGTCTGTTGCTAGAATGGTAAGTATTTCAGAATGGGAGTATTGCGTTTTGCCATCCAAGAATGATGGTGTTGTATCGGAGTCGAACTTAACAAAAGTTTTCGTGCCAGCCGGATCGATGTTATATCTTAGCGTGTCAGCACTCGTTTCATCAACTTGGCTAAAATCAACGGAACTAACTTCGTCCGAATTTATTATTACATATTTTCTGCTCATAATTTTATTAGCTTGGGACTGAAGTTGAATAGGTTGGCCCATTAGTTAGTGTTCCGTTATTTCCAGCACTACCTTGGTCGGTGATAGTTGTTCCGGATGAGCCATTTTTATCTCCCATTCTCCACCAAAGTGCTGGACTGAATGATGAAAGTTCACCAGGTACTCCAGCACTTCCACCACTCCCACCACTCGATTCACCTTTGTAAAGGTTTGTGATTTGTGCGGAACTCAAACTTGCAGTAAAAATAGATAACTCGTCAACTAAGCCAGAGAAATTGTAAGTCGCTGCACCACCCCGGTCTCTCGCACCGACACGGACTCGATCCGCTGAGAGTTGACTACCATTACCTGAAGAATATGTTCCGAAGTGGTTACCTACATTCGACCCGTCCAAATAAATATCGTATCCAGCGTTTCCACTATTTGTGCTAGAACTACTTGCCCATACAATTGCTAAATGATGCCAATTAGTGTTAATAGTCGCACTAGAGTTAGCGTAAGACCATAAGTGGTTGCCTGTGGAAACTGTAATAATTCCATCATCCGCTGGGCCGTAAATCAGATCACCTCCAAATGCAATACCTTCATCACCATCCCCTAAAGCCACTAAATAATCAGGTGTACTTTTACTTATCGTTGAAGATGCTTTAAACCACACGCTAACCGTACCCACTGTAATGCCTGAAATTGTTCCAGCATCAACATAGTCATTAGTTCCATCTAGGTCAATCGATGCCGTATTTACAAAAGCTGGAATATCATGCTCTCCCCCAACAATATAGGAATTAGAAGCAATAGGAACTATATTTATTGATGCGTGTTGTCCAGCAGTTGCAGTCTTATTACTAATCCCTGCTATAGTTACACCACTTGCTCCCTCAACCTTAACTTGCCCACTACCACTTTGTACCAGCGTGCAATTAAACCCCGAAGTTAATCCGCTTGCGACTGTAACATCACACCCACCAGAAGCAGAACAAACTATGACTTTTCCGTTGTCACTATCGCTGAGTGTCCTAGTTGCCCCAGACTCTGCAACTATAGTAAAGAATGCTGGACTAAAATCCGTGCTTGCGGAAGTTGCTGCTGTACCAAGTCCAAGATTACTTCGACTTGTTCCGGCATTTGCAACATCACTTAAATTATTCGATGCCTGAAGATCTCCTTGCGGAGCGGCCGCTACCAGATTGGCAACTGTTACTTTTTTAGTGGTTGCAGTTCCACTGACATCCACGATGGGTAATACATCATCAGTTGCAGGTGTTGCTGAAAGAGCAGTAAGTGCGGTTATCTTTTTATTAGCCATTTTATAATTGGGTTAAAATTCAAATTCTAAATACTTGCCATCCTCGGTCTGCATGAATGCACCTGCCTGTGTAAGTAGTACAAGGTTTGGCCCAAAAGGTGGAGTTCCACTTCCTGTGCTTGCGCGTCCTACGCTAAGATTAAGATCGAGTGTGAGTGCCATTAAATGTTGTACGCTATGACTGCACCACTTGTAAGTGTTATGGAACTTATGTTTCCATAAATCGCAGTATTTGCAGTTAGGGTATTTGCATCTTGCCCGGTGCAAATATCAGACAAGTTTTCAATGTTACTTGTTATGCTCGCAATGACTGTGTCTTCCGTTGCAAGAACTGCAAAGAATTTACCTGCGTGAGCAGCAGTATCATTAATGTACTCACCTCCATTTAATCCTAAACCTCTGTATTCTGATGCCATAATATGTTTTTCCTTTTATGCCGATGAAACGGCAGTTGTTCCGTAAGTAATAAATTGTATTGGGGTTGATTGCCCCTCTTGTCTTTCAAGTTTGTCCAACTCGCTTTGTAAAATTGCTTCCGCTTGTTGATAGATAACTTGTGCCTTATCTGTTTGGCCGTCTGCTTGTAACCAATCTCCATACGCTCCAATCACCGCATACTCGCTAAATACATATGGGAAGTCACTTGCGTCACTTGCATACTCAGGGTAGGGCGCGCGGTAATACACCCATACAGGTGCAGTAGATGTGCGGTCTGGTAGTATTGCTTCTCCGTACTCACTCGCACCTGTTACATATACATTCTTAAATGCAATATCAGATGTTGTACCTGTACCATATGGGTCATTCTCAGTGACCCGGAATATCTCGCTTATAGTTGTGCCAAAGTCTAGGTAGGTCAACATGCTTGCAGTGGCCGTTGCTCCACTTCCACTACCACCACTTATTGCAACTGTGGGTGTGCCTGTATATCCTGTGCCATTGTTGGTCACTGCAATTCCATTCACTTCTCCATCTGCATTAATAGTTGCAGTGGCTGCTGCACTTGAACCTCCTCCACCACTAAATGCGACAGATGGTGCAGATGTATAGCTCGCTCCTCCACTACCTACTTGTACGCTTCGTACACGCACATCTGGTATGACTTGTGTGATACGGGATACAAATGGCCATGCAGTGCGATCCCAGGCTAACTTGCCAAAACGATTAAAGCTGCGTACAGCAGCAGTTGATTCAGCAGTAAGGAAAGAATCCACGCCAACCATACTTACTAGGTTGGCCAACATGGTGCTTACTGCTGCTCTTCTCATGCGAAGCTTGGTTTGTCGAAGCCTCCAGATACGAAGGTCTTCTTAGAAAATGATTTGGCTTTGAGATGTGGGTTGTCACGAAAGAATTCATTCGTAAACGCTTTATCGCCCCAACAGCCTTGCTTGTATTGATGCCAGCGGAAATATTCACGGGCAGGTATTGTGCCTTTTAACTGACCTAGTCCTTCGACTTGTCCACCTTCTCCGTTCTGCTTACCACACTCTAACTCACGCTTTTTTGCCTCGTACTTCTCAAGGTCAACTTCGTAACGCAAGTGCTTCTCTAGGTTCTTCATAAACTGAGAACCATTACCTTGAGATGGTTGCCACTTTGGTATGAATATTTCTGCCATAATAAATTGATGTGGAAAAGGGAGTGACCCACATTGTAGATCACTCCCCAAATCCTAATTGCAATTATGCAAATTGACCTAAGTCAACGATACGTAATCCGATAACAATTTTACCAGCAGTTGCAGAGGCAATCGCTGCGTCTGTTACTTCCAGGATAACGGAAGCTGCTGTGTTTGTTCCACCTGCTGCTTGTGATTGTCCACCTGTGAATGCGTCTCCTGTGTTAAACACAGGTGCGGACATACCGTCCACATCAAGAGCATCAATGAATTCGTCTGGGTCACCACTACTTGTTCCTACATCAATGACGAGGGAAGTTGTACCTGCAAACGCTTCAGCTTCGTATACACCTGCTAACTCAACTGCACCACCTGCTGGTATAGTTGCGATGGTTAATTGACCACCATTGCCGATAGTCTGTAGGTCTTCATAGGTTGCTGTATACACATGTGTAAAACCTCTACCTGCTTCATTATTTGATAATTCTGACATATCTTAAATCTCCTTGTTTTAAGTGTTATTAGTTAAAATATCCGTGAGCAACAGGCGAGAGGCACGCAAGTCCGGCTACGACATCAACAAAACCGCGTCTTCCACCTCCTTGATTCTCAAGCTCAGTTACAGACTCAGCTTTTAAGGACATCATGGATACATACTCAGGATCGATTAAGAGACCTGCATCTGCGTCAACTGCGTCACTTCCACTTGTTCTGTTAATAAACAAAGAAGGAACGATATTGCACAATCCGAAGTCTCCCTCATATACGGAAACTGAAAGAGTTATCTTCTTGGATTCTGCGTCTTGATTAACAACGTAAGTCCCGTTGGTAGCTGCAAGTTGACGGGAGAAGTTTGAGATTTCCTTCTTGAGGCTTGGGCCTGCAAGTAAGGTCAACTGTCCACCGGGCATTCCGTTTGCTTCGTAGAGTTCTTGAAGAACGCTATTGAAGGTTGTCTCGGTTTGCGTACCTGTTGTGTCATTAGCAACATTCTGTGCAAAGGCAGGAACGTCAGAAGGTTGTCCACCCACTCCAAGCCACTTTAACATGCCTCGTGTTTTGTAAGGTGCGCCTGCTCCAGAGTCTGCTTGACGATCTTGTGCAGAACAGAATGCAGATTCGATTGAACGTTTTACATTGCGTACTGCTTTAGATTCCGCATTTGCAAATTCAGATGCGACACCAGCAGTGTCAACCATCTCTTGAAGGTCTGACACCATAAAGGTATCCCTAAATTTTTGCACGTAATTTCCAATGCGAGCGCGATCAGCAGACTGATTTTTAAAAGCAGTTACATCTTCACCTTCTTCAATTCCACCAAATTCTGGCGAATTTAATTTATCAACTTGAACTTCAAAGAATGTTCCTGTTGCTTTTCCCTTTTTCATCATTGAAACAAACGGTGTTGCTTCAGGTTCTAAAACTGAAATAATATCAGTCAAATCTTCACGATTACCACTCGTATTGTAGGTCGTACTCTTAGCCATATTTATATCCTCCTAATTGTGTTTTAAATTTATGCGATTGATCGCTTTAGTTTTATGTAATTCTGGTAGTCTGCTATATTACCTGACTTCTCAAATTTAGCATGAGCAGCCTGGACAAGCTTCTTATGTTTACTTCCCTCGGATCTTGGTTTACTTGCCCCTGCTTCTGCACTTGCGACAGGTGCAGTGGGTTTCTTCAATTTCTTGGGTTGACCTGCATTGGCTTGCTTTGCTTTGACTGCCTTTAATCCTTCCACCATAAGCCCAAGTGCAAAGTTGCTGTTAGGCAGGTGTTCGACTAAAGGCTTGTAAAGCGGACTTTGCTTTACCTGCATGAATACTTTGTAATCCTCACTCTCTCCATCACTTAGGAAATCAAAAGTTTGAATTGCTTGTTGGTCACTTGCTTGTCTTTCCTTAATCCAGGCTTCTCTTGCAGGAGCATCTTTGCGAAGGATTTTTTTGGCATTCGCTTTGATTCTCCTTAGATCCGCTTTGGTGTAAGTCTTGTCGGCATCCTTGACCACATATTCATTGCCAGCATCATCGTACTCCACTTCGTTTTCCATCCCTTCGTCTGCCCATTCGATAAGCGTGTTAAGGTTCTCAACTTCCTTGGTAAGTGCGTTGACATCATTGACATTATGCAGGGCATTATCTTTTAGGAATGCAGGTTGTTCAGCAGGCACGGGTGCTTGCTCAACTTGTGCTTGGAGTTCTTGGTTCTCAGCAAGCAATGCTTTCTTCTGCGCGGTTAGTTTCCCAAACCTTTTAATTGCAGAAGCATTGAGATGCTTGGCTAATTCCTTTGACTCCTCCTCGGATAATGAATCCAAATCCAGGTCTTTAAACTTTGAAAGAACATCTGAAGGTTGTACGGGTTGCTCATCTGATTCCTCATCTGATTCCTCCGGCTCTTCAGCAGACTGATCCTCTGATTCCTCCTCTTCTTCCGTAGATTCTTCTGCAACGGGTTCGGATTCCTCTTCGGTTGTGGTTTCAGTATCCTCGCTTTGGCGTTTCTGCATCAGCGATGATGCAAGTTCTGCCATTGTTAGGTTACCTTCACCAGACGTTAAACTATCCACGGAGTTTTGAGAGGACTCTGAGTCAACCTCTTGAATTGCTTCTTCCATAAGATCAAGGCATGTGTAGCCTAGTGTAGCAAAATGTAGTGCAGTCTAGCAAAAATGGCAACAAAAAAGCCCCTGTGACCCAACCCCACGAAAGGTCACAGAGGCATGAGCTATACTAACTATAATCTACCAACCTAAAAAATTATAACTTATAAAAGGTATCAAGTTCCTCGTCTATTGCTTCAAGCTTTCCACACATCATGTAGTGCCTGTTTGTGCTATCTACTATAGCTTTAGTCTGCAATTGACGGATAACTTCTTCTCGCATTGCTTCTCGCATCGCAATGTATTGTTTAAAGTGTGGGTCATTCTTCAACATGGATAATGCTTGGATTGCTTCCTCGGCATCTATCTCGTGGTAGGTTTTTCGTTTACGGGGACTCATTTTGTATAGTTGTATATAATTCCTATTAATAAAAAAAGGATGTCGCAGATAACATCACGTTCCAAAAAAAAGAAGAAGATGGTAAGTAGGGCAACCCACTCTCGTTGAAAGCTGTGCACATTATGAACGTTTTCTTTTGTGCAAGCCATGCTTGGCATATTGCTTGCCCTTGCTTGTGGCTGCTCTTTTCTTCTTGTTCGCAGCAGCAAGTTTTGCTCTGCCTGCCTTTGTGCTTTTTAATCTTTTGATCTTGCTTGCTGGGGCATAGACCTCACCTGTCTCAGATGATTTCTTACCAGATGCAGTACGCCACCCCTGTTTTGTCCATTTCTTGAGTGACTTCTGTGGCTTCCTTAATGGCATTATCTATATCCTCCACCCTTGGCTTTATATTCTTTGGCAAGCATTTGGGCTTTACGTGCAGACCATTGACCTGCTTTACCACCTTTAGATCCAGACTTAATCTTGCTAAATAGTCTCTTACGCATGGTTGGCTTAGTATAATTACCAGCCTCATTTACACGGGACTTGGCTTTCTTTTTAGCTACCATTTAACAATCCCATGCTTTGCGTGACCAATAATTGGCACTTAGTTTATTTGTCTTACCTTTAATACCACCTGACCTTGCACAGTAGCTCTTCTTGCGTGCAGGTTGGTTTTTCTTGATGGACATCTTTGGATCTCCAAAGCGTACAAGTTTTACTTGGTCTCCCTGCTTGGCTAAGACTGCAAACTTC
>Ga0187217_1000793_pt1 | contig 13064 bp, 12 predicted proteins | sample 15SPOviralmetaG_FD_130165 | JGI IMG/M metagenome (GOLD analysis project Ga0187217, IMG submission 130165) | Marine viral communities from the oligotrophic San Pedro Time Series (SPOT) site, San Pedro Channel, CA, USA - 15 SPOT_SRF_2010-09-15... | ecosystem: Environmental > Aquatic > Marine >... | reverse complement strand
GTAGATGTTAATCTAGCATCTTTCACCACTGGACAAGCAACTATGGCGAGTTCTCTGCCTGTTACTTTAGCAAGTAATCAGTCCGCCGTAGGTGTTACTCACGCTGCTTTTACAGAAATTGAAAATGCTATTAACTCGAATAAAATGGATGTTAACATTGCTAGTCCTTTAGGACAAACCACCGCCGCTGCTAGTATACCAGTTACACTTGCTTCTAACCAACCCAGTATAGCAGTTACTAATGCTGCTGTTGAACCTACAAAATCTCAATCCACCCTTGCGAGTGGTGCTAGTATAACTGCTGGTTCTTCGACTTCTGAAATTGATATGGTTGGATTTAAACATTTAACTATTTATGGTACTTCATCCGTCAATTTCGGTTCTTTCATTTTATGTAGGAGAGCTACTAGTGGAGGGGGTAATATTTTAGATGCTTCAGCGATGATGTCTGCTAGTGATCCAACAGGAGGTTCTAACTATCATTTTTCTGCTACATTTAAAGATATCGGTAATAGATATGTTGCTTTTCAAAACACAAGCTCAGGTTCTCAGATTGTAACCCTTTATGCTGTTAAACATAGATAAATAATATTTATGGTTTTTTTTATTAATAATATATAAATGGATGATTTACATGAAATAAATATTGATCATGTAAATGATGACGAAAAAAATATAGATCATACTGTTGAGAATCATTATTTAGAAATGAGTTATGATTTTAAAGAAAGGATAATGCAAAAAAATAACATAATCAATAAATTACAAAAAAAATTAATAGTTATATTTGGTTTGATAGATAGATTTCTGGATAATGAGGATTTTGGTTACATTCAAGAGGTTCATGATATTTTAGAAAATTTTTTATTAACTAATTTAAAATTGCAAGAAGTATGAATTATATTTTTGTTTTTTTTTCTTTATTAATCATATATCAATAATGAAATTTATTAGGTTAGTTTCAGAAGAAAGCAACGGAGTTCTCGACAACGAATTTAATACCGACATTAAGTTAGAACCTAAAGCTCAAATCGCTTATAGGTCTTTAGCAGTGGATATTGATCCACAGCTATTTGATGTTGATGCTTCAAATAATATAGTTTCTTTTCAAAGTTCTTTATCAGATGCCGCTAGCACGGGGACAGGTACATTAACGATAAGAGATTATACAAGTGCAACCGCCTCAGATTTATTAACTAATTTACAAGATTTATTAAATAGAATTTTAGTTGTTAATTCAAAAAATACAGGTCATCAATTTCAAGTAATTATTAAAGGAGGTAAAACTAGAGTTGAGACTCAATTCTGTCCTAACTCAGTTCAGATTTTAAGGGATAATTTTACTGGGACTTTTGGAGCAACTAAAAATGATTTAAATGTTGCTAATATTAATATTTCTCAAACTGGAGCAGCAGGTACAGATACCGATAATAATATTGCTATTAGTTTTCAAGAATTTGGTAAAGGAGTGGCGGTTTGGAGGGTGAGAGTGAGACGCCATACCGATAATGCTGGGGCTAGTAATACTAATGGTTTCGAATTTGGTTTAACTAATGCTGAACCTGCCGAATTAGTCAGTGGAGCAAATCCAATTAATTTAACTGACGCCCAGAAATTATATAATTTTAAAGCTCAAAAAGTCGCAGATAATTATAGAGTTAATAAGGGTGATGGTGTTTTTGATGTGGACAGCGGGATCCCGCCAAATATCGCAGGGGACGCTGATCCGGATAATGATATTATTGAATTTAGAAAAGATGATAAATTTATAAGATGTTTATTATATCGTTCTAATCAAGCAAATCCAGATGTATTATTTCAAGATGATTTAACACTTCGATTTCCAACAGGAGCAGGAGATCCATTAAGAACAGGTATTAATCAGCCATTATATCCATATTTAATAATGCACGCAAATGATACTAACTGTAGATTAGATGGTTCTTATTCTAGATGCTTTTTTGATCCATTTAGATCGAATGTGGATGCTGTTTCAAGTGAAGAAGAAGAATTATCATCATTAGCTTCAGGGACTTTAGGAGCTAGACCAGCTCAAGCAAGACCTAGCAGACAAACTGATTCACAATTAAGATTTAATTCATTAGAATTAGCACAATATATGGGATTTGATACATCCACTTTAAATAATGAAGATACAGATAGAAGAAATTATGTAAAACATTCTAAAAATAATTTTACAGCTAGTCAAACTTATGATAATTTAGTTGTTGAACTTATGAATTTACAGTTAGAATCATTTGATGGTTTAAGTAATGGACGCCGCAATATCCTAGCAACTATACCAACAATTCAAAACGAAAATGGTGTTATAGTTAATGAAGCAAATAATCTAATTTTTGTTGATTTAGATAATGCTAACCCTATTTCATTAAGAAATATTAAAGCAAGGTTATTATATGGTGATCTTACGGAGCCAGTTACAACCGGATTAACAGCTCTATCTTTAATTGTCAAGAATAAAGGAGAATAAAAATAAGCTTTAACTTTTAATTTATTTTCTAATAATTTGTTATAATGAGTAATAAAAAGATATTTGAAGATCCCGAACCTGAAGCTGAAGAAAAACCTAAATTAATAATAAGTGAAGATGATCTGATTAACAATTTAGATAAAGATATTAAAGAAGCAGAAGCAACGCCGGAGCCGGAGCCGGAGCCTGAGCCTTTAGAAGAAGAAAAACCTAAGAAAAAGAGAACTAAGAAACCTATGACAGAAGAAAGACGACAGATGTTAATAGATAACCTCGCTAGAGGGAGAGCTAAATCAATGGCCAATCGAAAGAAAGCCGCTGAAGCTAAAAAGATAGTTAAAAAAACTAAAGAAGATGCAATTAATAAAATAATTGAAGATGATAAAAAATTAAAAGAAACTAAATTAATGAAAGAAGACAATAAAATGCTTGATGAATTTAATGAAATGAAAAGTATGATGAAAACATTAATGGAGGAGAATAAAAAGTTAAAAGCACCAAAATTAGAAACAGTCAAAGAAGAAGTTATAGAACCAGAGCCACAACCTCCTAAACCTCAAGTTGTCCCTATGAGGGTTGCTAAAAGTAGAGGGATCGGTAGCAGATGGAGCAAATATAGACGATGATTTATGAACCTAAGTATTTCTGTATAAATGAATGGGATTTATTTCTATCTACTCCTAATTTTTGAAGTTCTTTCATAGCTTTAATATGTTTTGGAGTATGGTGTTTGGAGTGTTCTTTATAATATTGAGCATCTGATAATTTATTCATTTCAGCTTTTGTCATTTTTTTAGACTTAGTAGCAGCTTTAGGTGTATGATAAGGCATTTTATATAATACTTATATTTTTATTTTTTTTTTTCTTCTAAATATTTATTTATATTAATAGGTTCGAATAACTTATTCATATACATAGTTTCTTTTGGATTAGTATAGTTAATAACTAAAAAATCCCTTGTTGATTTTACATTATCTCTAAACATACACACAAAATCTTTATCTGATTTTAAAAAGTTATGTTCTTCTGCTATAGCATCAATATTCTTTTTTGAGGTATCAAATACTATTAAACCATTTATGTTACTTCTTAATACTGGCGATGCTTGTGAGTAGGCCTGCACGCACACCAATAAACTGAGGTTTATGTGTCTACCATTACATGCGATTCTTGAAATTTGTCCCATTCTCTTATTTCTTAATGCACCAGAGAAACCAAGATCATCCATGATAATTAATTTCTTTTTTGGTTTTTGTTTATTTTCTATTGCTTCTTCATATTCAGTTTCTATTAAATCATATAATGCTTTTACTACTTCTTCATCATAATCCTCCATTAAATTTTCATCTGGGATATCTAATTCTTCTACAATTACTTGTAATTTTTCATCATTTGATAATGAAGGAGATATTATTATAATATCTTCTGGTTTAAAGTCGCCTTTATAAAAATTTGGATTTAATAAAAAATTAGTAATGAGTGTCGTCTTACCCTGCTGACTCTTTGCAGTCAGTAAAACCCTAAAGGGGATATCGAATAAATGACCTTTCTTTTTACCATAGTTATCGGATTTATCAATTACTTTTAAAATTTGATATTTCTTTTTCATTTTTTTATTCTTATATTATTATTATATAATAAAATAATGAGTAATTTCGCACAAATTCAAGGAGGACTAACTACCACCGCTCAAGCAAATGAATTAGGTCAAGAAGGTTTAGATAGATTACAACAACAGAAAGAACAAACAGCAGAACAAGCACAACAAGTTAAAGATTCTTTAGCACAAGCAGGAGAATTGCTTGGAGGTTCTTTAACTGAAAAAGGTTTAGAGAGTGTTATTAAAAGAGGTATTAAATTAGGTAAAGATAAATTAAAAAAATTAGGTTTAGATACTGAAGAATTTGAAAGGATAGCTCAAGATTATAAAGAAGGCGGATCAGCAAAAATGCTTGATGGTTTATTACGGCGTGGAACAATGAGAACTAAAGAGCAGGCAAATAAATTTATTGAAAAATTTAAAAGCAAATTAGATGATCCTAGTATACCTACTAGACCTGATAACCTAAGTACTGATGATTTTGGATTACCAAGAATAACAGCTGATATACCAGAAGTCCCAACACAATCAGTTACCTTAGTTAAAGGAGGTGGAGAATTTAAACCATCTCAAAGAATGTTAGATCCTGATTTTGAATTAGGTAAATATAAAGTTAAAAGTGAAGGAGGACAAATTAAAATAGTTGACAGAGAAACTGGTGATGATATTCAGCCAGATCAATTTTCAAAAACAGAATTTAATGTCCCTAAAACACCTTTTCAAGAAGCCCCTGATCCTTTAGAAACATTATCAAGAAATGAATCAGGATTAAAACAATTTCATGATAGAATGAAAGCAATGGGATTAGATAATGATGCTGAAACCAAACCCTTGGATGCAGCTACATTTGAATATAGTAGACCAGTGCAGCCAAGACCAAGCCTACCAGAAACTCCTGATAGTGGTAGAATTGGGGATGTTAATAATTTACCAGAAGAATTTAAACCTGCTGGATATGATAGTAATTTAAGTTCATTAAGAGATTATGGTAAAAATATTAGTAAAGCTTTTTTCGGTGAAAAATTAGATCAAAATAAAATAGCTGATTTAAATGCTAGAAGAACCGCCATTGAATCAAGGAAAGAAGATTTAGATTCTGATTCTTTTAGAAGTATATATAAAAATGCTTTAAGAAAACAACCAAAAAAAAGGTTGATAAATGGACAACCTGATTTAGATCAAGAAGAAAAGATTGTTAAATTTAGAGAAAATGCTTTAGATAATGTTGAAAGATTACAGGATCAAGCAAGACAAAGTGAAACAGCCCAAAGATTAGGTATAACAGCAAAACCAGAAGAAGAAAGACCAGAAGCAGGTACAGAAGATTTTACACCTTCTACAGCACAAGCAGCAAAACCTATACCAGCACCAGCAGAAGCAGGAGACGAATTAAATTTATCTCCAGAAATGAGAAGATTGTTAGAACCAGATGAAGGAGATGTAAGAGCCACTGATTTAAATTTTGGGTCTGATAATTCTAATCCTTTTAGTAATGTTGGAAGAGTATTTAATACAAGTGATAATCCTATACCAGCAAAACAGGTTGGTTCTACATTAGGACAACTACCAAGTATAGGAGACTCAAGTAATATTGATTTAGATGAATTCGGACTACCTAAATTACCTTCTAGTATTGCTTCTAAAATACCAACAGGTACGAGTGTATCAGGTGATATAGAGGGAGCATTAGAAAAAGCAGGAACAGAAGCAGGAGAAATTGTCGCAGCAGGGGGCGGGCCAGAAGACCCAGTTTCTGACGTGCTAGGGGCTGTAATTGGGATCGGAACACTGGTGGGATCTATATTTGGTGATAAACCAAAAGCACCACCACCAGCACCAAAAGTAACTCCTATAGGATTCACCCAACAAATTGGAGCTGAAGCATAATTTTTTATATTAAGATTTTTTTATTATTTTTTTTATTAAAATTTTTATTCTTAAATTTTTTTATTTTACTATATTATAAAAAAGTATGGATAAAATAACTAAGCTTAATAGTCGTCAGGGCGGGGCATTCAGTGCTGCTGCTCCTCTTGTAGATTTCGATATACCAGAAGGAATGAATATTGATATGTCAAAAAGTCATTTATTACTTAATTGCTCTGTTAATAATGCTGGAACTTCAGGAATAACTTGTGATACTTTAACTAAAACTAATTTTGCTGCTGGTGAAGTTAATCTTTTAGTCCCTCCTGTTATTATGGTTCAAAACTGTCACCTTTCAGGTGCTAGATCTGGTATGTTAGAAGATATCAGAGATGTTAATGTTCTTAAATCTAATCTTCAAGAATATAGTCAAGATAATATCGAAAAAGTCTGTCAAAGTTATTACGGTTTTAATGGTATAAATGATGGTGTTAATATGATGGGTTCTCCTTTCAGAGATCTTGTTAAAGAAGGAACAACCGCTAGTACTAACAAATCACACGATATGAAAATAAAAATGTCTGATCTTTTTGGACTTGGAGAACATACAGTTTCTACTGATAAAACCGGTCAATTAACAATGCATTTAGAACTCGACTTTTCAAATATAGGTTTTAGACAAGCTTTTGGAAATACCGTAGATGATGTTAACGATGGAGGTTATTTTACGGCGGTCGAAGAAAGAAGTTCTGATGCTGTTAATAAATCTAGCAATGGTTCTTTAGGAGCAACTCGCCAAACAGAAAGTCAAGGACAAATCGCCGCTGGAACTGTAGCGGGTGCTGTTTATCAAATGACAAGGAATTATGATTCTATTGAAGATTCTCCATTTTGGGTTTCACAACAGTTAAGAGTTAGTTACGATATTAATGCCGGTGCTGCTGGTCAAGCTGAAACTAGAACTGTTGCTGGAATTAGTTATAACCCCGCTAATAAAAAAATTAGTCTAACTTTTGATGCTGCTTTAAATGGTGGTGCTGCAACACAATTAGATAATGTTTCTCTTCGAGGGGTTGATGCTCCTGCTAATACTTTAGTGTGTAATAATGCTACTTTAGTTGTTTATGAAGACATGTCCGCCAAAGCTGCTGATAAGATCCAATATAAAACTTATACAGTTGAAAGAGATACAGAAAATGCTTTGACTTCTTATTCTAAAAATTATTACATAGAGCCTGAATGTGCTAACTTAATTATAATTGCTCCTGCTAATGGATCTGGTTATATTGGAGATTTAGATATTACAACTTATAGATTAAGAGTAAATGGTGAAGATTTAACAAATAGAGCAATTACAATGAATTCTCCTGAACATTATGATAGATTAGGTAGGACATTTTTAAATATGGATATGCCTCTTAAGTCGATTAGAGAAAAAACAATTAGAACAAGTAATCAAAGAGCAACTGAAGCCGGAACTCCTTCAATTAAAATGATAGCGGAATGTTTTGCTATTACTAACTCAGCTAAACAGGTTGAGGTCGATATTAACTCAGGTGCAGGAGTTAGAAATATCTTTTTATTCAAAGAAGTAATTAGAGAACTTTAAAAGATTATTTTTCTAAATTTTTTTTATTTTTATAATATATAAAATATTATGGAGAATTATGCATATCACGAAACTGAACCAGAAAACCGTAGAGATAATTATGAAGCTCAAACCGTTGTTGATTTTACTTTAAATGCTTTAGGACGATCATTAGTACCTAATTCAATTAAAATAGTTGGTGAATTTGTTGTCCTAGCGGATGGGACAACTCAGGTTGTTGCTGGAGCGAGATCCACCCATAAAATTAACCCTAAAGCAGGTATAGGATCGGTAGTGGAATCAATATCTTGCTCGACAATAAATCAGGGAAATCTCGAACTGTATAATAATTATGCACGAGGCGTTGTCATGGAAGAAACAGGAACGGCGTATTTAGATGATTATAATCAAGCCTCAAAACAAGTAGAACTTAAGGCTCCTTCTGAAGTTATTGCTGGTTTATATTGTAATACTGATCCACAAACCTATGCTAATAATGCTGGTGGTTTTTCGACTGCTGATAGAAATATTAGTTTTGCATTCAAGCCTAGATGCTGTTTAAATAGATTTGCTGGTGGTAACCTTGCTTTTTCTAAAACTGGTGCTATGAAAGTTTCTTTAACTCTTGCTAGAAATTTAGCGGCTCTTTATGGTGTTAATCTTAATGCTGGTGTTAAATATCAATTAAGGAAATTGAAACTCTGTTATGCTACCGTCCCTAGTGAAGCTAAACCACCTCCAGTTCTTATGAATAAAGTCCATAATATTAAAACTTCTATTAGTTCTTCTCTTGCTAATATTTCTGCTAATGTCCCATCCTCAAGTGTTAAAGGTGTTTCAATTAGTTTTCAAAAACAATCTGAAGAAAATGTTAGTGGTATAGATAATTATAAATTACAAAGACTTGATGGATTAACTAATCTCACATTCATATTTAATGATAGTCTTAATAAATATATCAATTATAAGTTAGACACTGATTCAGCTATTTTAGATCATGCTGTTGCCAGTTTTGGTTCTATGGGACATAACAATGTTAATGTTTCTCAAATTGCTAAATCTAATAATTATATTGTAGGTACTGCTTTTTCTACATTTGTAGATTTAACACGAAGTTCTTTTGACATTCAATTACAGAGTTCATTAGCCAGTGCACACAATGTTTATTTATACTTTCATTCAAGTATCCAACTTTAAAAATAATATAATTAAAGATACTTTCTTTATTTTTTTTTCTTTATTAACTATATAAATATGAGTTACTACACAAGCCAAATTTCGACTAAGCTAATTGATCCAAATGTATTCGTTGTTAATCAAAGGTGTGAATTTCAGCTCCCTAAAAATGATTATGGTAATAGAATGAGACTCGAGAATATTGGACTTTTTGGGGGTGGTACTCCATTTTATAATAGTTATATAGGGGCTTTAGCTTCTATTAAGTCAATTAGATTACTTAATGGAAGAGACGAATTAGACGCATGTAGAGAATGTAATAGACATCTTTCTTTTAAGAGATTTTCTAAATCAGCTCAAAAAAATATATCGTATGGACAACCTGCTATGAAAAATGATTATGCTGTTGTATTTTCGGGTGATGGAACCGGAGCAAACGCCGCTAATGCTATTACAAAGATCCAAAAATCAATGGATTTAGGTGGAGATGCTAACAGACAGGTTCAAGCAACTGAAGCCGCCACCCCTAAAGCCTACCTCCTATTATCTGAGGTGCTACCCTTTTTGAAATCCGTAGAGGTTTTACCCGCTGAGTTATTCAGTCAGTTAAGGGTTGTTATTGAGTATGAAACAGATGTAAGGAATTTATGTTCTGCTGATAATGTTACTCTATCTACTACTAGACCAGTTTTAGCTTGTGATGTTATTGAAGATAAAGAACTTGTCTCTATGATGGCTAAAGAACTTAATGGAGCGACATGGGATTGTGTTGAACACGATTTAGTAAGAATCCCTGCCGATAATACTACTCAAACAGCTACTTTAACCTCAAGGAGATTAAATGGTTTTAACAATAAAAGACTAATGAGATTCTACATTGCTAAAGCTCCTAGCGATAAAAGAGAGAATGTAGTTCAGGGAACTACTAATGTTCGAGATGGTGGAGATCTTCATAGTCAAGCATTAATGAATGAGAAATTTCAAGTTAGAATTAATGGAAGCAATAAAATTTCAAGAGACGGAGCCGATAAACCAACTCAAAGGCTTTCGATGCTTGTGGACGCTTATGGCGAATGCACAACCTATTATGGTAGTTCTAGACACGGATCGGATCAACAATCAACTGTAGTAGCACCTGAACTAGATGGAGGTAGAAATGATTATTATGGTATGTACATAAATGATGTTGTCAAAGATATGGAGATCCAAATAACTAGAGATACTTTTATAAATAATGCTGCTGTTGGTTTTGCTAAACCCCAATCATCTGGGTACGAGGTTCATGTATTTGGAGATATAAGAAAATCATTAATGGTTAATGGTAGTCAATATCAGGTCTTATATGCGTAGTTATATTTTTATTTAATTTTCTATTATAAATATATAATTGATAATGGAAACATCTATTATAGAATTAAAAGAATCAGATGCTATCAAAGGAGATAACCCCAAAAATGGAACATATACTATTTCAAGTAAAAAAAGTTTAATTTTAAATGATGGTGATGAATTAGTTATTAAAAATGCTTTTATAGATACTATCGCTTCTAGTGGTGGTTTAATTGTCATTGAAGATGATTTTACAGTTAGTATTGATTTCTGTAGAGGATTTACTTATAATACAGGTATTTCGGGTAATAGTGGGACTACTGCAAATACTCTAAAAGAACAGAATAATAATGGTTATTTAGTAAAAACAGCTCCAGCAGCAGATATAGATTCTAGACATAAATGTCGTGCTGATGGACGAAATCACGCAGTTGTTAAAGGAGATGGATTGACTTATTTTCAATTAGATCCTACTGTCGTGACAACTGGTTCAGGTAATTTTTTGAAGGCTGAAACTATTACATTTGTTTCTGATTATTCAGACAATACAGGTAAAGATTATGGGGGAGTTATGTTAGAGTTGTATTATAAAAGTCCCGCTGGAGATGTTGTTACTTTTGGTTTTCAATTATCTAATCCTACCGGTAACGGTGTTTCGGATAAAAGTACTACTATGAATTTATCAGGATACGAAGTTTCATTTGATACAGACTATACAGGCGATCCAGATTTAGGCGGGTATAACACAGGTAACGGTATTTTTTGTAGAAACTCGCCATCTGATTTAAGAGATAAACATCATGTCAATCCTAATGCTATTTCATTTGGTACATCCGCTATACCTGCAGGTGATATTTATAGTTTAAAAAAAGAAACTATTAGTTTTGAAATCTCTAAAGGTGCTTATGATCCAAATCAATTAGCAAGAATTATAACGGATAATATGGTCAAAATGAATCAAACCATTGCGGATTTTGATTCTACTGATTTAAGTGATAAACCATTTTCATCAAAAATATATGATTATCCAAATAATAGAAGAACTATAGGAGGTAATTTTTTCTTACAATTTATATGTGAAACAAGCCAAGTTTTATTAACTTTAGAAGATGGAGTTTTTAATCAGCCTTTATGTGGTTGTAATCAATTTTCTTTCGTATTTGATCCAGATACACAAACTTTTAAATTTGTTAGTTTACATAGTCCTTATTATATTGATACAGGGACAGGGGGTAATAGTGTATTTAGTATAGGTCAAGAATATTCAATTGATAGTCAGATTGTCCCACCTCCAGCAACAAATTTTAGAACAGCATTTATAGATAGCAAACAAGGAGAAATAATAATTTTGGGATTAAGTGCTGTAAATACTTTAAATGAACCTGTGGATTTTTGGTTTTCTAAATTAGGGTTAGATCGTAGTATAGTTATTAATAAAGATAATCATAAATCGTTTGGTTTAGTTGGAGGCAATCAGGCTCAAGTCCCACAATTAAATTACGAAAATGGAGTTAATTCGACAAATATATTAAGAGGTGCAGATTCAATATTTCAAAAAGGTTCTTTGGTTGGTTCTGTTAGTGATTTTACAGCCACTAGTAAATTAGTTAATCTTATGACTACACCTATTTTTGGATCAAAAACACTTGGTCAAATAACGGATGCTAATGGTTATTTTCTTATTAAAATTACTGGTTATAATAATGACAGTAGGATTATATCTTCTAGTGATATTGATGTTGGTATGAGTTCTATTGTATCGAGATATTATGCTTCTACAGCATATACTAATGCTTATGAATCGGACTCTATTCTATATATTCATAATGGTGAAAGCATAACTATCAGTGATTTTACAGTAAGTATTTTAGATCCTGATAAGAAACCTAGTGCCGATATTGGTAATAATAGCAGTGTATTTTTAATGATAAATAGAGCTGAACCTGCGCCAATCGAAGAAAAAAAATAATAAATGAATATATATATATATTATAATATGGTTCAAACATATAAAAATAAATTTAATAAAAAATATGGTTTTAAAAAAGATGAATCGCATTCTATAAAAGAAATAGCAAGTAAAGCAGGTATCAAATATAATAATGCATTAAAAATAGTAAAGAAAGGAGAAGGAGCTTATTATAGCAACCCTGAATCAGTTCGACCACAAATAAAGAGTGCTAGGGCTTGGGGGTATTCCCGTTTGTACAGTGCTGTCATGGGTGGTAAGGCTGCTAAGATTGATAAGGATTTACTAAAGTAAGATTTTTAATAAATTCAGCTCTGTAATTATTTGCTTCTTCTTCAGTTAAAAATCTTTTACGGTGAGTTACACCATTTACTCTCATTTGAAAACACCATTTTTTTCGTCTTTTTGTTTTTCCTGAGTTTGCTTCATACCTAACATATTTACAATTTTGATGTATTCTATTAACACCTTGAGAATTATATCTAGTATCGCATATTTCTAAATTACTTTTTTGATTATTTAAGCCATTACCATCAATATGGTTTATTATTCTTTTATCATTTTTAAAATCACCTAAGCCCATTATTATACGATGAATATGAAGGGTTTTAATATATTTACAATTTTCGTAAACTCTTGACTTAGCATATTTAGTGTTTCTATTACTTTGCCAATTAAGTGTAAGATTTAGATGTTTTATTTTTTCATAATCATCTTGGTCAATTAACATATCAAATGTTCCAAAACTTTTATGGCGTATGGGGATTATCATTTTAGTATATACATATATACCCCATTCCCTTATATCATTTCATTTATTCTTTTATATGCTAAATCATAAATGTCCTTATCCATTTCGACACCTATAAATTTTCTATTTGTATTTTTACAAGCTACTCCAGCTGTACCGGATCCCATACAGAAATCCATCACAACATCTTCTTCATTTGAATAAGTTTTAATTATCCATTCCAATAACTTTTCTGGTTTCTGTGTTCTATGTATTGTTTTATTCGGGTTATTATATTCCAGTATAGTTGCTAT
>Ga0187217_1000790_pt1 | contig 13100 bp, 16 predicted proteins | sample 15SPOviralmetaG_FD_130165 | JGI IMG/M metagenome (GOLD analysis project Ga0187217, IMG submission 130165) | Marine viral communities from the oligotrophic San Pedro Time Series (SPOT) site, San Pedro Channel, CA, USA - 15 SPOT_SRF_2010-09-15... | ecosystem: Environmental > Aquatic > Marine >... | reverse complement strand
GAGAGCAAGTTGCTCGGTGAGATCTACGTCTGCACCGACTTTACCAGAGAACTCAGTCTCAACGTCTTCGCCATCGACGGAAACGAGAGCAGGACCGCCTTGGATGTACCAGCCAGCATCAGAACCGAGGTCGCCAGCATAGCCAACGTGGGTCTCGGTTACGGTTGCGTCATACTCATTGCCGGTCCAACCAGAGTTAGCCTCGACGTTGACGTAAGGACCTGCAACAGCAGCGCCTGCAGTAGCGGAAAGAGCAGCAATTGCTGCGAATACAGATTTAGTGAACATAATAGTTACCTCTTATTTACTTGCGGAATGATTACCCGCAGATGATAGGGACTTCGACTCGTCCCGTGAATTTCTTTTCTTCAAGACTAGCGCGAGTAGTTGAGGCATTCGTCTTCACAAACTGAAACAATTTGTCTCGGTTCGATTTATTTATACTACCAGGGGAGTTCGGTTTTGTCAACTCTCTTTCTTCTTGTTAGAAGGTTCGGTTACACGACCAAGGAATGGATCATAATCCATGTAATCATCTACCTTCATATAAGGACCGTTCTGAGTCCACCAGTTGAACTGTGCCTGGTAGTTTTGAACATGGAATACATCCACATGTGCCTGGTGGATAGAAGATCCTAACTCAGTCTTGTATAGGAGAAGAGGCATAGAGAAAGTGTTACCTGAGTTATAGATAAGGTCATCAGCAACTGCTCTAGGTTTAACTCCCTGATCGAGTTTGTACTTCTCTCCTCTACAATGTAGACGAACAAGTTTCTCTGCGTGGTGTCGTGCAATAACATAGCAAGCAGTAGAAAAGTCGTTGACAAATCTCTTGTGGAGTTTGACATGAATATCTCCTGTGCAGATGATAGAAATCTGGAAGACATCGTAGTCATAAGGAACTCTAGCAAAAAGTTCCTTCCAGGTAAAGTTCCAGTATGCAACTAGATCCAGACTACAATCATCTTCCATGATGATTGCATAGGGACTGTCAGATGTCTCTAGATAGTGCTTCAGTGCCTTCAGATGGGTTGTTGTGCAACCAACCTCACCAGAAGTCATTAGATCAGGGTATCGTCCTTTTAGGATTGAACCAAGATCATTATCTCTACCATCATAAGCAGAGATCCTTTCATAGTTAGTGACCTCCCAATACTTAAACTGCTGTTCCATGTAGGAACGACGGTCAGGTTGCCCGTCTAGATTGAGATAATAGACGGGTCCAAAGTCTTTTAGTTTGTATGCTGCTTTATTTTTGTCCATCCTTAATCCAATCCATAACGTTAATACTCGGACTCCAACCTAAAGTCTCCTTAATCTTATCAATGTTTGCTGTAGAATGCAACACTTCCCCTACTCTCTCAGGAATCATAACTTGATAATCAGAAATTAGATTAGCAACATCTTGAATCTCTGTTCTCTCTCCAGTACCTACATTGAATACCTCACCATACTTTTCAATGTCTCTTTGTGATGCTAGGACGTTTGCATAAACAACATCAGATACATGAACAAAATCTCTTGTCTGATATCCAGGAAGAACAACTGTCAGAGGTTGATCATTTTCTTTCTGATTCTTGAAGATCTGCATGACTGGTGCATACTGCCCAGTCTTATGCTGACCCTCACCAAAGACATTAAAGTATCTGAACATCACAGTCTTAAGACCATAGAGTTCATAATACATCTTACAGAGTTGCTCACCAGAATACTTAGAGATTGAATAAGTATTCAAGCATTGAACTGGATTGGTTTCAACACTTGGATTAAAGATACTATTTCCATAAACAGCAGACGTTGAAGAGAACATAAACTTCTTCACGTTATGAATCCTAGAGCATTCTAGGACATTCATTGTAGATACAACGTTGTTGTGCATACTCTCATTCGGTTTCTCTACACAGAATGGAATAGAAACATCAGATGCCAAATGGAATACATTAGTTACACCTTCAAACAAATGCAAATAATCATGATAATCCTTTGCTAGGTCTGTCAGATAATAAAATGCTTTGGGGTTTGGATTTGTAGGATGAACTCTATCCAAAACAATAACGTCTTGACCCAAATCAACCAAACGATTTACAAGATGTGTTCCGATAAATCCACATCCACCAGTGACAATAGATTTCATTAGTTAATCCTCTTTAATACTACTTGATACTCATCCATAACAACTTCAAATCCATTGTCTTGTAGGTATGGAATAGAATACTTTGCTTTACCATACTCAGACTCGTCCTGAAGTTTGCACTGTGGATGTCTCACATCATCAATCAAGATAAGACCATCAATAGGAATCAATTCCTTCTCAACAAGAATCTTAGACTCTCTCAGATGAAGTTGTGCTGTTGGTTCAATAGGTGTTACATCACCAGTATCCATATAAAGGAAGTCGATCTGACCTTCTCCTGCTTCAAGGAACTCTTCTGAGGAAGAAACAAAGTGCTCGATATTACTGAGACCTTCTGTCATCTTCTTTGACCTGTTAATGTGATTAGACATCAGATCAACAGACATCATCTCAATGTCTGTTCCTTGAATGAGTTCTCCAAAGACACGGGTAAAACATCCAGCAGACCAATCCCACTTCTCTGGATTGTTAGGTTCCCAGAAACTAACATCATCAGAGTTACAACCAGGATATTTACCATCAACAAAACTACGAGAAGTCCCTAGTTCTACAATGGTTTTAAAATTCTTCTTCTGAAACCAGTCCCAACAATACTTTAGAGTATCGTATCTGAACTTAGGAAGTCTTCCATAGTATTTTACAAAATCCTCATCTGGAAAATATGGCCTGAGAGCGCCATCCATCAACTCTTTATACTGTTCCATAAATCTTACTCCACTTGCTCAATGTTTCTTCCGTGTGCTCCCTAGCACAAGTTTTCATTATACCACGAATCTGTTCTTTGTTATCCTTAACCATCTGAACAGCATCACCAATGCCTGATAAGTCCTCAAAATAAACAGCAAACTGCTCAAAGTATTCGTTATACCATTCACAGAATTTGACAGTCTCTGGGGAAATGCCACTACCAAAAAAGTATCCTGGTTGTCTAGACAACTGCAGGAGAAGATTTTCTGATGGGAGGATAACAGGCACCTCAAGTTGCATCAATTCAAATGCAGTGAGTTTAGAGTACTGTTCAGGAAAAAACAGGAAGCATTGGTAATTTTCAACCAGTTTATTTAGTTCCTGTGGGCCACGGTATCTTGCATGTTGAGCAGTAAGTCCGAAAGATTCGCATAATGCTTTTGAGTTCTGAAAGATATTATCATTATGATAACGAGAGATCAGAACATCACCTGTGCTTTCTTCAAACTTATAGTCTCCATCAAATCCAATACCATGTGTCTCACCCTCAATCAAAGGATCTTGAAGCGAAAGTCCAATGGGTCTGATTGTTGGTTGGGGAGTAGTGATACCTCTTCTGTCAAGATAGTATCTTTCATATTCAGTATATGGAATTAGATTAACTCTTGGATGATTAGAGTACTCGCGAATAAGTTGATTGTACTCACCATCACTTTCCATGTTGTAATCATAGCGATTACATACCCAGATATTTAATTTACCATGGAACTTATCAAAGTTCTGCAACACAATTCTAGAGAGTGGTGCAGTATCAGATGTAGTAATATAATCATAACTATTAAATAAGTCTTGATTATTATTCCATATATTATTTGCAACTTCGCGAGTAATCTTGAAGACTCCTTTTGGAAGAATTGTATTCCAAATAGAGAAGTTGCTTGTGAGATCAATGCCTAGTTTATTACAGACATACTGATGATCTTTCAGACACCCATAGTGGTGTGATAGATGTAAGACTCTCATAGAAGTTTAGTGGGCAAGAACATTCCTGGTACTCCGCTAACGTCAGGCATCATCAACAATTGCTTGATTGGTGACTTGACACTAGTACCTTGGATTCTATAGTAACTCTCATTGTCTGACAAGACCCTGTCATATAACTGCTTTGCTTTCCTACTATTATAAGAGTGTTCGCTGATCCTTCCAGTTGTGACTGCACTCCATTCATACTGTCTGAAGATTGGTTCATCATAACAGAGAACGTTATACAGTTTATGAATCTCTGCAAACCCAATATCTAAATGATCTTCAATTTCATATCCATGATGATATGCAACTCTCTTACAGGTATTAACATACTCCTCTGAAATATACATGATTGCATGAGTAGCAAGCATATTATGAACTCTTACAATCTCATTATTCACTTTTGTAGTATGGACATATGGTCCAGAGTGTGCAATGTATCTACCCCAGTGTGAGATACCCATGTAAAGAGCATCAGCATTATCAGGAAGTTCAACTTCAGATTTAAATTTTGTGTTAATTGCACAGTCATCTTCAAGAATAATGAATGGTGGTTTGATACCACTATTCAAAATAGCATGATGAGAACGAGCACAACCAATAATACGCCCTGCTTCATGACGAATAGCATTGAAGCGTTCAACATGCTTGAATCCAAGTTCCTTTAACATAGATTCAGTTCTTTGCCTTTTTAGATCTTCTCCCTCTAGATTCACATAATAAACAGGGATGTCTGTCAGTGTTAATTTCATAGTAAGTTAAGTAAGGTTTTTGCTCTATTCACATAGGTATGATTGTCTTGAACATATTGCTTGTTGTCTAGAATATCATTCTTAGTTGCATTCTTATAATCTTCTTCGGTCTTAGTATATAACTCTTCCAGATCATTACATGCAGTAATCCTACCATCAAAGAACTTAAGAATCTTTTCTGAGTTAGTTCCTACCCAACATCCATAACTAAGACATTTAAAAATTCTGCAAGGAACATATCCATTCTTAACATGCTGATCAGGACGTAAGTCAAAGTTCAGATAAGAATTCTTGATTAACTCAACTGCTTTCTTATCGGTTACAAATCCACCACCACTGTATCCCCCAGAAACTACAAATCGTTTGTTACGATTAGAGGCAATACTTTTCATCCTGGACGTTAAACTATCATTGAGAGTTCCCATGTAATTAATGACGCCCTTACTGTCGTCATACATCACTGGACCTTTCTGTTCAATTTCTCCTGGAAGAAGATCTGTCGCCCAAAAAATTGCAGCAGTCTTAGTGTCTTCATGATACCAAGACTGATCATCCAAAGACTTGACATCATCACTCCAGTTGTAACCTTCATGATATACGAGAAGGTTATGAACATTATCTCCCATGTCATGAGAGTGAAATCCATCCTTGATATTATGAATGAAATACTTTGAAGAATCTACAATAGGAAGATGCTTTGAGCAATTCTTCTCAGAAATAACAATCGCATCTTTTACTTCATCAACATACTCTGGGTCATCATCACACCAGACTACATCATAATCTAGATAAGAAAATGCTTTTGCAAATCCAAGATGAATATATGAATGAGTATGCTTGTTAGGAGGGTATCCCCAGATAACTACTTTCTGTGTCAACTTCTTACCTCCGCATGATTTTTATCTAGAGCAACAATCTTTGCATCAAATGGAACATGCCAACCACCTGGATTAGATCTTGCTGCTTCAGGATAACAGTAAGAAGGATTCAACTCAAGGGTTGGTGGGTTAGATACAAGGTAACGATTCATATGCGATTCGTCATGCCATACAGCAGTAACACCTTTGTCAGAATCCCGATTGACATTATCAACAATCTCCTGTGCCATCTTCAAGAAGTGCTCAGGTTTGCCCCCATTAAACCCACCAGCATAATACATCTTCCCTTCACCAGGAGGGACATATGCTGAGGAGATTTGACGACGTTCGTAACTAAATTGATTCTTATCCTTCCACCAGAATCCTGGATGCTGAGTTGCAACTAGATCACCAAAGATCTCTTCACCAACCTTATCTTCAATTCTCATATCAACATCCATATAATAGATGTAATCAAATTGTGACAGATACTCTTTCTGTTGAAGGAAATAGTGATACCTTTTGAGTGTAGGGATAGGCCATGGTTCATGATCAATCCGACAAATCTTTACGTTGTCAGACACTTCTTCAATCTCATGATTAGTAAAAACACATGCAGAGATCTCATGACCATTCAAAAAGTTTTCTTCTACAGATTCAAGTAATTGCTCAACAAATTGAATATACTTATTGGTGGCAATATTCAGAATACAAATTTTCATAATACTCTTGTTAATTTTCTTTTGCTCTTGAGGTTTTTAATTTCTTCCCTGATTGTCATATCTACTTGAGTATAATAATCAACGAATTCTTTGTCTAGTGTATCAATAATTCTTTTACTCTCACTAGATCTTTCTCTGATAGTGTAATCAATGCTCATATTAAGTAACTGACCAAAGACATCTTTGACATCAGTAGTATCTCTAAAATCTACCACAGCAAAGTTATTCCTTTCTACTAATTTGATCCAGTTATAAAAATGTTTCTCTACACCAAACACATCTCTCTTGAGTTTCAATACAGTTTCTTGAAGAGACTGTAGATTTGAAACTTCACTAATCATTAGATCTTCTGGTTTATCAATAACCTTCTTGTGCTGCATCAACTGCCATCCTCTCCTGTAGTGTGAGACGATAGCACTAAGTGGATCGTTATAAAGATAGACTACTGATCTAAAGTTATTACATTGATATGAACTTTGATCAGGAGAAGATAGATGCTTTAAGTTGTCCCTATCATCAACATCGTTCTTAATCAATCCACCATTCCTATCCAACAAAGAATGAATGTGAGAACATCCAGCACCTCCAGGACTGATTAAGTACAGATGGTAATCTACAAAGAAGTCCTTGTCTGTTGCTTTTCCTCTAATCATTTTACTTTATTCATTGCGGATTCAATAACTACATGCATATCCATATACTTATACTCTGACAGTCTACCACCAAAGATTACGTCAGTCAATGAATTTGCCTTCTCTTTGTATTTCCTATAAAGAGATTGATTTGCTTCATTATTAATTGGGTAGTATGGAGTATGACCTCTCTCATACTTCTTAGGATATTCTTTTGTAATTACTGTGTGATCCGTATTTGAATTATAAAGATCAAAGTGCTTATGCTCAATGATGCGAGTGAATTGTTCTGATCGATCACAGTAATTTATAACTGCATTGCCCTGGTAATTTTTTTCATTGAATGATTCGATATCAAATCTCAGAGAACGATACTCAAGTTCTCCAAAGTCATAGTTAAAGTACTCATCAATCTTACCAGTATAAACAACTTTGTTAGCAAGAGAGTTATAGTATTCTCTATCAGAAAAATAATCTTGATTGAGTCTAACTTCAATACCCTCTAACATGTTCTCAAACATTTTTGTATATCCACCAATGGGAATACCTTGATACTTGTCATTGAAATAGTTATTGTCGTAAGTAAATCTTACTGGCAACCTCTTGATAATAAAAGCAGGCAGATCCTTTGCCTCGCATCCCCATTGCTTTTCTGTGTAATCTTTAATGAGTGTGCGATAGATGTCCTCTCCAACAAGTGACAATGCTTGCTCTTCAAGATTAGTAACCTTTCCGTTATACCTTTGACTTTCCAATACTTTCTTAGCATCAGAAGGTTTTATAGTTCCCCACAGTTCATAGAAGGTATGCATATTAAATGGTAGTGAATACAACTTACCATTTGAATATGCTTTGGGAGAATTGACGTAGTTGTTAAAGGTAGCAAATCTATTTACAAAGTTCCATACCTTTTCATTACTTGTATGAAAGATATGAGCACCATACTTATGGACATTGATTCCGTCCATGTTTTCTGTATAGCAGTTACCGCCAATGTGTTTTCTTTTGTCAATTATTAAACAGGTCTTGCCTGCATCAGTTGCGAGTCTGGCAAAGGTACTTCCAAACAACCCGCAACCAACAATCAAATAGTCATAACTCATAACTTATGTGCAAATAAGATTGGAGTATCTTTATAGTGATAGATACCATCCTTTGGAATTAGATCTGAAGGAACTCCAGAATTGCGTTCAGGCCAGAATGTATATCTATCACCATTTTTTACTGAGTGATGAGAGTGAGAGTGGAAAGTATAATCCAACTCTTTATAGTTAAAGAACTTACCAATAACAACATTAATCAGATACTGCTGATAGCAGAAGTGTCCAATGATTCCTAGCAGTTCCTGATGATGCTCATTATACAATTCAGACAGTTTAATAAAGTCTTTCTTCCTACCAATAAGAACTCCCGTATTCATCTCAGCAAACTCTGTGAGTTGATTACGGGCAATTCCATAGTGTCTGCTTAGAAAATCACTGATCCTACCAATAGTGTTTGGATCAATAATATCTTCTAGAGAGCTCCTATATCTATAGTTGTAGTTTGCATAGAAAGTATTCTCTGGAAGACTCTTGATCATCTCAATTTCTTCGTCAGTGAATTCTCTTTGGAGAACAATGTCTCCATCGGTGAAGATAATAATATCATCATCACCACACTCAGGGAGGTATCTTGCAAACTCTCCGTGCTGAATACACCTATTAGTATTCTTGGAATTGATTTCATTCCAAGGAATAAATTTCTTTTCAATGCCGAATGTTTCTACATCAACATTACTATTCTCAACTAAGAAGACACGTTGCTCAATCTTCTCTGTTTTAGTTGAGTAACTCTTCAAACAATTTTGAAAAATTGGTTTGTTGAAATAGTTTGCGTCGGCACCAGTGCATAAAAATATTTTCATATCACCTTCCAGTCTTCACAATAAATATCCTTCGTCTTTTTATTTACACAACCACCACCAAACCAGTTTTTGGGAGCAATAACTTTTCTACTATCTGCCAACCAAGCACCCCACCAACTGTAAGAACTATTAGCAATGATGTGATACTTACAGAGTGTCATTAGACAAAGATCGCAGTCAGAAGCATTCCCCTCTGCAATCAAGAAACGATCTCCTTTAAACATCGGTTGCTGTCTTACCCATTCAGGATCATCAGAAAAAATTGCTACAGGTAGATCCGAAGGCAAGTTAGAAAGTGCCTCTTTATAATAATCTAATGATTGAGTTGGATGATTTGGATTAGTAACATAATCTCCTCTACGAATGTGAAGAGAAATCATATCTTCAGTCACAAACTCTTTACATTGTTTTAATAGATCTTCTTTAAATGCAAAGTCTTTTCTAATCTCATCTTCAATGTGCTTAAAGTATTTTTCGGTTTGATAATATCCTTGAAGATCTACATTGTCAGGACACTTATCAAATAACTCTGGATCAAAGTGAAAAACTCTTTCACCATGAACTCCTTGTTGAATTAATTGAACGGTATTCTTACTTTCAATATCAAAGACATCATATAAGATCTGATCAGATCCACGGACATTTGCATCCAACTGCCCGAATGCTTCTCTGGGTGGAATGCAATATTGAAGATTACGATTGTTAGCAATACCCTTTAAAGAAGCATACTGAAACATCTGATTGGCAAGTCTTCCCAGATTACCAAGACTATTAAATGACAACATTTTCTTTATACCATGCGTATGTTTCTCTAATACCCTTACTCAAAGAAATCCTAGGTCTCCATCCAAGTTCCTTGATCTTACTTACATCTAGAAGTTTTCTAGGAGTGCCATTTGGTTTATCAGTATCCCAAACAGTTTCTCCTTCAAACCGAACTACACTAGAGATAGTCTCTGCAAGTTTCTTGATAGTTACATCTTCACCAGTACCAACGTTTAATGGAATGTCACCATCATACTTTTCCATTGCAACATAACATGCATCAGCAAGGTCATCAACATGAAGGAACTCACGCATTGGAGAACCATCTCCCCACAGAGTCACTCTTTCATCTGCCTCATGAAACTTACGGATCATTGCAGGGAGAACATGAGAGGACTCTAGATCAAAGTTATCATTAGGACCATACAAGTTCGTAGGCATCAAAGAGATGGCATTGAAACCATACTGTTGCTTGTATGCCTGACACATTTTAAGTCCAGCAATCTTTGCAATTGCATATGCATCGTTGGTTGGTTCAAGAGGACCAGTCAATAGATACTCTTCCTTGATAGGTTGCTCACACATCTTGGGATAGATGCAAGAAGAACCAAGGAAGAGAAGTTTCTTGACGCCTGTGCGATAAGCAACGTCAATTAGATTAGTTTGGATCAGAAGATTATCACGAATAAAATCAGCAGGATTATCACGGTTCGCGACAATACCTCCAACCTTCGCAGCAGCAATGAAGACGTATTCTGGTTCATAGATACTAAACAGATTTTCTACTGCTTCCCTATCACGAAGATCGCATTCACTGCTGGGGATCTGTAGGATGTTAGTGAATCCTCTTTTCCTCAGATTTCTGACGATTGCAGATCCAACCATTCCACCAGAACCTGCAACATAAATTCTGGAATCACTTATCATGACGACACATATCCTCAACGAGTTTATCAAAAGTATATTCAGGTTTCCATCCAAGTTCTTTCTGTGCCTTGGTGGCGTCTCCTAGAAGTGTCTCAACTTCAGAAGGGCGGAAGTATTTAGGATTGATCTCAACAACAACTCTACCAGTCTTGCTGTCAATACCAACTTCGTTTAGTCCTTCACCTTCCCATTCAATATTCATTCTATAGTAAGGAGCACAGCGTTCTACAAACTCACGGACAGAATACTGCTCACCAGTAGCAATCACATAATCTTCTGGTTTGTCTTGCTGTAGCATCAACCACATAGCATTTACATAGTCCTTAGCATGACCCCAGTCACGTCTTGCGTCTAGGTTTCCTAGTTCTAGAACGTCTTGATCTCCTCTCCTGATTGCACTGAGTGCTCTAGTAATCTTTCGGGTAACAAAAGTTTCTCCGCGACGAGGTGATTCATGATTGAAAAGAATGCCAGTACAAGCAAACATCCCATAAGACTCACGATAGTTCTTGGTGATCCAATAAGCGTAGATCTTTGCTGCACCATACGGTGATCGTGGATAGAAGGGGGTTGATTCTTTCTGGGGAGTTTCTTGAACAAGTCCATATAGTTCTGATGTTGATGCCTGATAGATTTTACACTTATTCTCCAGACCCAGAATTCTAACTGCATCTAGGACACGGAGAGTTCCAAGTCCATCCACATTAGCAGTATATTCTGGCATCTCAAAGGAAACCTTCACATGACTTTGTGCCCCAAGATTATAGATCTCATGAGGTTGAACCTTCTGAACAATCTGAATAATATTTGCAGAGTCAGTTAGATCTCCATAGTGAAGATGAAGATCCTGATAGATATGATCAATTCTGTGGGTATTAATAAGGGATGCACGGCGTACAATACCATGAACTTCATATCCTTTCCATAGAAGAAGTTCAGCAAGGTAAGAACCGTCTTGTCCCGTGATACCTGTAATTAGTGCTCTCTTTGCCATATTCAATATATGTTTCTACTATTATACAAAAAAACACAGGTTTATGCAACCTGTGTTTAATAGGGTATTCATGCCGCGCCACTTGTTCTTTGACAGGAAACAAGAAACCTGGCGGGAGTTATCCCATCCGCACCACCAATTTTTTGTGGAAATTGGAAACCTACTTTGTTGCAGAAACAAACTCATTAATGACACTCGACACTTGCAAGATTTGTGCAAGAGTAGGTGGAGTGGCATCAAAGTCTGATGGAAGTTTACCATCATTCTTTTCAGTTGCTGCTTGCCATTCACTATGATAACTATCGCATAATTGAGCATATGCTTGGCGATAGATTTCAAAGCGAAGTTCGTAAGGTGTTTTAGACATAATAATTTTCCTTGTGTGTTTGTGTAATGGGTCATGATGACTCCACCAGTGCTTTTAAAGTCTCTCCGTGACTAGGGGGTATCCCGACCAGTGCGCGTTTTAAGTCATCCCGAGACCGTATCCCTAATGTAACAAGGAACCCCTTCAGGATCCAACCACTTAGTATATTCAAGGTCTTCCATAGCAGTCAGAAGTTGCATCTGATTATCCAGAAGATACATATCCCTATACCGTTTAGTATATTCATCTGCCTTCTGGATTCGGAAGTCTGGCATACTATTTTCTAATACACCACATTCAACATAACGATAAGGGAATCTTTCAAGAAGAACTTTCATCAAACACTCTCAACAGCAAGATCTTGATAGATGTAGTCCATAAGAATATCATAGTCATCAAGAGGATCACCAGAGAAGACTACGCCCTCTCCTTCATAATAACGACGGACCTTCTTGTAAAGTTTCGGATTCTTTACATCAAGTAGAAAGTCACCTGCTGCTGCGCCTCGGAGGACTTGAACGTCTTTCTTGAACTTGGAAATCAAAGTCATTGTCTTTGGTTTGTTACCTTGTTATTATAAGGGACTTGACCTTTGTGGTCAAGCACTTAAGACAGTTGTGAAACTGTCTATAGGGGTCGCGGGGATCGAACCCGCCTCCGCCAAATTATAAGTTTGGTGCATTCACCAGATTGCCAGACCCCTAGGCGGTACCGCCTAACTGGACTTCCTTCCAATCTCTTTCAAAGATATCCATACCAGCATCGGTGAGGATGTGGTCATACATCTTTTCAAACACGTTGGGTGGCATAGTAACAATACTAGCACCGTTGTACCAGGATCGGACAGCGCGTTGGACAGTTCTTATAGAGGCTGCCAACACTTGTGTTTGAACTCCATGAACTTGATACAGACCAGCAATAGATCTTACAACTTCCAGTCCCGCAACAGATTGATCATCAAGTCTGCCCACAAACGGAGAGACGTAAGTTGCTCCTGCTTTTGCTGCAAGAACTGCTTGAGCAGCAGAGAAGATGAGTGTGACATTAGTTCTTACTTTCTCATTAGAAAATTCCTTACAAGCAAGTAATCCCTCTCTTGTGCATGGGATCTTGATTGTAGAAGGTCCTCCGAACTTATCAACCAAACGAAGTCCATCTTCCAGCATCTCTTGTGCTGTTCCGACAACTTCCATACTAATATCTTGAATGCCAAGATCAATAAGTTCTTGATATACGTCGTCTGGGTTCTTACCTGACTTACGAATTAGTGTAGGGTTTGTAGTAACTCCATCAATAAGTCCAGTGTGCTTATAACTTCTGATGATGTCAGT
>Ga0187217_1000787_pt1 | contig 13116 bp, 3 predicted proteins | sample 15SPOviralmetaG_FD_130165 | JGI IMG/M metagenome (GOLD analysis project Ga0187217, IMG submission 130165) | Marine viral communities from the oligotrophic San Pedro Time Series (SPOT) site, San Pedro Channel, CA, USA - 15 SPOT_SRF_2010-09-15... | ecosystem: Environmental > Aquatic > Marine >... | reverse complement strand
GCTAACGAAAAGGCCAGGGCTCGTCAAGAATACTACAACGAGAGACGCAAGGCTAACGCCCGTATGAAGTCCTTTACGAAAGAGGAACTGCTGAAGACTATTCGAAAGAACTTCAAGCAAGCACCTAAGCGCTGATGATCGATAAGACTATCCCGAACAGACTCCAAGCAGACGCTGACCAGAGGCTTGTGCGCCCCAAAGTTGGGGAGATGCTTGACGCCCAGAACGTTACTATGGCAGAAGGGGGGAGTAGCTCTTCTGGCGTCATCAAGAACGTCAGAGGTACTATTGCTGGCACACCTCTGCTTGCAGGTGAAGGAATAGTCGATGGCGATGATGTTACGGTTATTGGTAGTGTTTCTGACCCTCAGAGGGGTTACATCTATTGGTTTGTTGCGGACGACTCTGGATCGACTCAACACGCTATATATCAGTACAATGCGTCAAACGGTGATGACGCTTCTTTTACTCCAGGGAAATATAGGCTCATCTTAAAAAGCCTTGCGTTAAACTTCTCTCCTACTTCTTTTGTTAAGGCTGACGTACTAAATGGCGAGTTTCAGCAAAACGGAGTAACCCAGACTATCCTGTACTTCACTGATAACGTCAACCCTCCAAGAAAAATTAACGTAGATAGAGCTATTGCTGGAGGGTACACAGGTGTAGTGACAAGCTCTAGCTTTGAACACGACCTAGGTGACACGATAAGCGTAGTAAAGGCAGCGGAGACCAAGTCCCCATCTAGCATATTTTTTGACGATACTTCGATTAATACGAATAAGTTCTCAGAAACTACTTTTCAGTTCGCTACTCAGTACATATACACTGATGGTGAAGTCTCTGCTATATCCCCTTACTCTGGGTTAGCTATCTCGCCTTCTTGCATATACAGCCTTCAGGAAGGCGTTTCTTCTGCTTCTTTAAGGCCTAATTCTGGGAATAGGTGCGACATAACCCTAAATACAGACCCAAACAAGCCTGACGTAGAGAAAGTTAGGTTAATAGGTAGGCAAGGAAACTTAGGTTCTTTCTTCGTTATAGATGAATTTGACCCGAATGCCAACGTCACTAGAAATGTATTTGGATCTAACGTGGCTGTATACGACCCGAATAGTGGGATATATAAATTCTATAACGACAGAAATGGCGTCGCTGTATCTACAGTCGATGTAAACAAACTCTACGACAACGTTCCCCTATTGGCTACTGGTCAGTCAGTTAGTAATGGCAGGTTGTTTTATTCTAACTACACTGAGGGTAGAGCAAACGAGAATGACGTGAACGCTATTTTAACTGTAAAGTACGGTACTGAAAGTAATGGAGTTGTAAGGGCTATGTCTACTTCGACTCACGCAAGTGATGTAATCACTGAAGTAGATTCCAACCCGAATGTAAAGATAGACCTCATTGGGGGGACAGCTTTAGATGGCTTGCAAAGCGGATCGGGTAGCGCTTCAAGTGTAATCCCATCAGGGACTCAAGTTTCTATTGGTTTTGATTACAAGCCTAAGTTTACACTGACTATGGCTGACGGAAGTAATGTAACTTCTTTCGTCGCTAATCAGTTTACGACATATCCAGCATTCAATACAGGAGCTCTTACAATGGACACTCTTGTTTTAGATACGTTAGCTACAGTTCAAGACGGGTCTAGCAACCTGCTTTTAAACTTTACAGTACCGTCTAACACTACGGCAAGCTCCTTAGCTAGTACTATATCCTCTCTTTTAGAAGAGCAAGACGACACCGTTGTATCCTACACCCTTTCTAACGAAACTATTTCTGGGGGGCAGAATGTTTTTGACGGGACGATTACTGCTACTGGGACATGTCGTGTTCATTACAACTTTAGTGAGTTTACTCAAATCGCTAATACAGAAGTCACTGTAAAGCCTCATATATCTAAAATAGATTTCTCTGACGTTTCAATGGTAAAAACTGGAGGGTCTGGGTCTGGACCTGTTACCATTGACCCAGGTGTCTCGGCAAACGTATTAGTAGACACAACCCCTTCTCAAGCTGAGTTTACATTTGCTAGTGTAACCGCAGGGTACGCGACCGAAAAAATATCTAATATTATTGTCCCTGGAATAGGGGACGGGTTTAAGTCGGGCAGCACTCATTCTTTTGGTATTGTTTACTACGATCAGTTTAACAGGTCTGGATTTGTAAACGAACTTGGTAATGTGTATGTAAAGGACCTTCCAGAAAGAACAGCCGCTGGGCAGGGGACTGGTCCAGCTACGGTCAGAATACAATTTGATGATTCTTTTACCCCTCCTCCTTGGGCTAGAAGATATCAAATAGTTTACTCTGGTAGGTCTTCTATCGGAAACTTTACCCAGTACACTGTGGGGGGAGGGTTCAGGGCGTTAAAAAAAGAAGATGACGGAACCTATACCGAGAACACGGTTGACGCTAATTCTAAAAGGATATACGTCTCTTTAAAGACTTTGGACCTGTATCAAGAGCAGAAAGGAGCAGCTAGGGCATACAGCTTTACAAAAGGGGATAAACTCAGGGTAATAAGGAGCAGGGATGATGATGGAGATGCAGATGTTTACCCAGCTGCTTCTGATGGAACGGTTATAGAATTTGATGTAGTAGGGGTTGAAGTTTTGGGTTCAGACGTCGATACAAACCCGATAGGGCATGACGCCGTAACAGATGAGGAGCAAGGTACTTTTCTTGTTCTTGAGTCGCCAGCAACTAACTCTGGTGCATTGGGTACGAACGGGGCCGCCCTTACATATACTGGATTTGATTGGGATGACATGGCCTCAAACAATTTCTGGGACAGGGAAGTCGTAGTCGAGGTATACTCCCCGAAGTCAGAGCAAGAAGAAAAGGTTTACTACGAGATCGGCCACGGCGCAAGAGTTGGCACAAGGAAGGCGACTGGGATAAACGATCACGGAGGCGAAATAACCGTGTATAACGGGGATGTATTTAGACGTCCAGTAGCTTGTAAAACTCCCGCTTATGTAAGTAGCGCATGGAACAAAGACAAGCCAGACGATTGGGTGTATAAAACCTTAGTTCTAGAAAGCTCTAGCTACACAGACAAGAGCGAAAGAACAGACTGGCACAGGGGTAGGGCGCACGTTGTATTCGAGAACGCCGCTGAAGTAAGGAGAAAAAATGGAATTACGTATAGTGACGCCTACGCTGAAGACGTAGCAAACCTTTCACTGTCATCATTTAATCCTAGCCTAGCTAACTTCTTTAGTTTAGACCCTTCTAACGGGGGTTGCAACTACTTAGGTACTTTTAGAGATGACTATCTGCTTGCTATTCAAGAGAATAGAGTGGCTAGGGTTCCAATAGAGAAAGACATAATTACCTCCCCAAATACAAGTGGGATTGTATCTCTCAGTACTCAAGTGCTAAATACTCCAGCGTATTACTCTGGTGATTTCGGTTGTGGCAACAACCCTGAGTCTGTTCTTATCCGCGACGGTAACGCTTTCTTTGTAGACGCTTCTCGAAAGAAGCTTGTAAGGCTTACTTCAGAGGGTATGTCGCCTATATCTGAGAACGGGGTAGACTCGTTGTTTAAAACCAACATTGACTTATTTGAAGCTCAAGGGGGTACTCGCATTGTAAGTGGTTATGACCCAGAAGACAATCAGTACTACGTTACTCTTAGGGAGATTCCTGATCCAAATAATGCAGGTCAATTCCTTTACAACGGGCTCACTTTAGGGTACAATGTAAGTGCGGGGGTGTGGCAAAGTAGGTACACGTTCTTCCCAGACATGTATGCGGACCAGAACGGGACTATGTATTCGGCTTACTACAACGACCCTGCTAACGCAAACAACGCAGAATTGTTTTTCTCTCATGACAATGAGTCGGCTTACAATACTTTCTACGGGACGTTTGGAGACTCTGTTGTAAAGATCGCCAGCAACAGCAACCCCAGTATGACCAAGGTGTTTAATGCAGTGTCTCTGGAAGGGGATAGTGCCAATTGGGTCGCAAACCCTATAGTAACAGACTTAAATAGCAGCGGTAAGTCTCTTGGTTTCACAGAGAAAGAGGGGAGCTACTACTCCTTTATTACTAGGGACTTAAACGGGACAAAGCATATCACTGGCATTGGTAAAGTCAGTTCTTTAGACTCTGCGAATAAGAAGATAACCTTTGTAAATAGAGTAAATAGAAACCCTATACCTTACGGGAGTTCTATCAGGCTCGTAGACACCTCTAACGGTGAGTATGATGTCATAGGGACTAACACCTCAGACGTCACATTCAGGAAGTTTGTTGACTCCCACACTATTGAAATAGAAGGGAGTAACATAGACTCAAGTCTTTCTGGTCTATCGACGGGGGAGCTAGTCGCAGTTTCTGAGGCTACTATAAACGGAGACCCAATCCGTGGACATTGGGCAGAGATAACACTAACTAATAACAATGCTGCCGCGTTTGAATTGTATTGTGTGAATACACATATCGCACAATCTAAGCAAGATCACTCGCTAGGCCAGCAATAACTATATTTGTAACATGAATCCTTTATCATTAGCACTACAAGGAATAGGTCAAGGTATTTCTGCTATCGGGCAGGGTAAAGCACTGAAGGCTCAGGAGAAACTTTACGGGAGACTTGGTCGAGAAGGCGAAGCAGACGCAAACAGACTTCAGGCTCAAAGGGAGGGTATGTACGGCATCGGGCCTACAATGCGTAAGTACATGCAGTACTCTATGCAAGACCCTACTGCGGACTTACAGAGACAAGAAGCTCAGCGTCAGTCTGGTACAGCTGTAGGAGCTTTGAGAGCTGGTGGTGCTAGGGCTTTGCTCGGTGGTCTTGGAGCCCAACAGCAGATGGCGGCTAGTAAGATGGCTAAGATCGGGGCTGACGAGTACGCTAGAAAGACAGGGGCTATGTCTACTGTGGGGCGACTGGAGGAAAGAAATAGAATGGAGCAAAGAGGTGATATAGGGGCTGACTTGGGCTTGGCTAGAGAGCAAGCTGCTTCTGGTATGATGGGGGCTTTTCAGGCTAAGCAGCAGAGAAAGCAGCTAGGGTATGACTTTGCGTCAGGCCTCTTCGATATAGGTGGTCAGGCAGCTGGAGCTGGCTTGTTTAAGCCGAACGCTAACGGAGGCAAGATCTACGACAAGGAAGCCAAGAAAGGCATGAAGACTCCTGGTGAATTTAGCCACGGATCAAACCCAATAAACTTGATGCAAGATGGAGCCAAAGTAGGTGAAGTCACTGGAGGTGAGTACGTTGTAAACCCAGAACAGGCGGCCAAGATCGCTAAGCAAAGTAAATTTGCGGCGCAGTTGTTTAGAAAATTTGATAAGGAATCACGATGAGCTTCTTGTATGGAAAGGTAGATTTAGGGACTCCTGAAAAGACGGACTTCTTTAGTGGCATCTCCGAGTCATTGGCTCAAATGAAACTCAGGGACGAAAACGAAAAGGCTCAGGAACAAGCGGCCATAGCTCAGGCTTCATCAGTTCCCCTAGTGTCTTCTGCAACCATGTTTGACTCTCACTCTAAGGCTTGGACCACCGCTGCAAAACAGCTTAGGGACGGCAAGGACGAGTACATGAAGACTGCGGAGGGTAGAGAGCAGTACAATCAATTGATTAAAGAGCTTGAGTTCGGCATCAACGAAGCGGAATCGATGTTCAATCAGGTTAAGCCCAAGCTAGAAACAAACCTGAATATAGCTAGAAGCGGTCAGAACACTAAGGAGCTAGAAGCAAGCGGCCAGAAAGACGCTAATAGTCTTGGTCACTATGAAGAGGTGCTAGGGAATCTAGACAACGGAGGGAAGTATAACGTAACTATTGAAGATGGTCACTTTGTATTGTCTGAAGCGGGTTCAGAAGCCAAGTTTGGTGTTCAAGATCCTGGTTTGATGAACCTTACGGCTGGTGATGCTAAGTTGGAGTTGCTTCCTCCACCAGAGCCTAGTAGCTTCTGGGTAAGGCAAAGAGACGACTCTAAGTATCAGAACAGGGGCGAAGCTGTGCGCTGGGTTGAAGCTACAGCCACGTCTACTGAAAGAGGTAAGCTTGACATGGCTAGATGGTATAAAGAGAACCTAGATGACTTGCCAGAAGAAGAGCAGGAAGTCATAATGAATATGACCCCAGAGGAGATTGCCGCCACCCCTGGGAGGTTAAAAGACGCTACAAAAGCTTACGCAGAAGCCTCAGTACCAGACGACTTCTCTAAAGAAACTCCTGAATCAAAGGCTGCAAAAAAGAAAGCGGAGTCCTTTAAAAGGACCCTCTCCAGCGTCGTAGAGGTGAACGACTTTAAGACTTATAGTTTTGATGACGAGCAAAAAGTCGCTGTAAACAGATCAACCCTTGACGAGACCCTTGAAGAAGGAGAAGTATTTGGTGATGTTGGTATTCAAGCAATAAGAAATACAGAAAGCGGACCTGTACTAATAACTGAACAGGGAAGGATGCTTATAGGGCATTCTACTGGGCAAGTTTACAAAGACTTAGAAGCTCAGATAGACAGTCAGTTAGGTAAGGGTTCGTTTAAAAAGATCATAAGGTCAGTCGTAACACCCTAAAACCCTGAACTGGTTGATTTCATTATCTTTGCCTTTATAAGCTGAAGGTGATGGAACAGGATTATCAAAAGATAATAGCAGATATGAGAACTCGCGGAAAGTCTGACGAGTTTATTGCTAATGTTTTAACGTATAACCCTGACTACGCGTTACAGCCAAATGCAGCTAGGGCTTTGCTTGGCCTAGAAGCAAAAAAAAAAGAGACGTCAGCAACAGGAGAGTTTATGAGTTCACAATCTTCGGGTGGAGCATCAGCTTTGTCCTCAGAAGAGTCAGAAAAAAGTGAGTCTAAGGCAAACTCCATTCTAAATCCGACCTTGCAAGCGGACAGCCTTAAGCCAGAGATACAACAGTGGAGAAGCTATAGCCTCAATACAGGCGCTCACGAGGATGTAAACATGTTCGATGAGGCGGAGATGGAGTCTGCATACACAAAAGACGCTGTTGATTGGGCTATTGGGAAGGGTAAACTTGGTGAAGATGCCACAAGGGAAACCATCTTTGGAGACGGTCTTAACGAAAGCAACAAAGAAAAGATCGACTTAGCGAAAACAGAGTACGCGGCGTTTTACGACTCTAAATTCCAGGAAGAACAAAATAAGAAGTACTTCGACGTTGACGAAGACAAAGAAAAGGCGGCTCAAAAAAGAGCCAGAGCGCAGTCCATTTCTACTCAGTATTCAAATCAAATCAAATCAGACTATGCATCTTCTCATGAGCAGATGATGATGGATAACCCTGAGTATAAAGGACAGATTCTGGATATGCAGGAAAAGCTCAAGAGTGGGGAGTACACAAAACCCATGTTTGAGCAGGAGTTCAATAGAGTCTTCATGCTAAACTCTTCGGATTTTATGCGTAATAAAATGAACGACTACAAAGAAGAAATTCTTGAGGGTCTTTCAGATGAAGAGAGAGAAGACGCGGACTACTTAGAGGAGCTTTCAGAAGAGGTTTACGATATAACCAAGGGTGGCCTTAGAATCAACCTAGATGGTGACAACGTATACAATGAAGACGTAGGTATCCTAAGCAGTTTTATTAACTCTGCTGGGTCAGCTGCTGCTCAGATGCTTAGCGGACCTATCTCTGCACTAGCAGGTATGGGTGCAGGGCTTTTTGGTGAAGAAGACACAGCTGCCTTTACTAGGTTTGTCGATCAGACTATTGAGGACATGGCGTCGAACATGGAGACTCGTGATTATCAAGATCATGATTACTTCAGTAAAGGGGAGGGCATCGATGCAGACGGAGTTCTAGGCACTCTAAATCACTTAGGTCACACACTTGCACGGGCCAGCCAAGAGGGTGGTGCAGTGTTGCCTTATTTAGCTGTTGGTGCAGCTTCTGGCCTTGCAGCCCCATTTGTATTCGGTGCGCTAGGCACTATGAACACCTACATCGACAGCGAAAGAGAGGACTTTAATAGAGTGCAAAAAGGGCTTACCCCTATATTCGACCCTTCTTCTTTGGGGTCTAACGCCCAGCGCATGGCTATGTCTTTGGGTATCGGCGCTATACAGGCTGGAAGTGGTGCTCTGATGTCTGGAGTGGGACAAAGAATTATCGGGAAGGCAGGTACTTCTCTCACTGACTCCGCTGTAAGAAAGATTTTTTCTGGAGACTTGTCTAAGGTTACCACCAAGAAGGCCATGAGCGCCTACTTAGTTGGACAGGGACTCGACGCTTTTGGAGAGGGTACTCAGGAGTTTATAGAGAGCTTCGCTCAGCACGTTATGGAGACGAAGATGGGTAACAGCACCCAAAGCCTAAATGAAGGGCTTGCTGAAGCTTATGACGCGTTTGTAGCTGGGGCTGTAGGTACTGGGTTCCTTGGAGCTGCTGGATCTCCGATTGGAGGAGCCAAGTCAGGAAGAGCTATACTTGGAGTCCCCTCTGATGTTGTCACTGGACCTCAAGCTGCTGTTAATTCAGTGGCAGACCCAAGTTCTTCTGAAGTTGAGGTAGAGGGTTCTGAACCAGTTATCTCTGGAGAGACTAGAGAGTCTTACGGGAAGACTTCTGGAGAGATCTCTAAGCATAGATCAAAAAACCAATCTTTATATCAAGTCATTAGGCTTAGACACGAGTCTGCTTTTGGTAAGCTCGCGAAGATGGACGCATCTCTAGCGTCTATGGCTAAGAAAGCAGAAGTTGTATACTCTAAGTACTCAGAAGGCGAAACTGTTAATGAAGAGGACCAGGCTTCACTCGACAAATTGAGTCAAGAGTTCAAGCAAGTAGTTGAGCAGAGAAGTAAGTTGTTCAATAGTTTCAAGGATGAGTCTACCAATCTCACAGAAGAGGAGACTCAGACGGTAAACAGGGCTAACGTCTCCAAGAGAATGGGGGAGATGAATGACGAGGTCAAGGCTCGTAGGCAAGCCCTAGACGATCACGAAGCCGCTTCCAAGACTAAGTCTTCTGACCCAGACGCACTTATGCTGTCCAAGTCTAGATACGAAGAATCTAAGCAGGCTAGAGATGAATCCATGCGTCTCATTGGAGAAGTTCAGGGGTTGATTAATGAGTCCGAGAAAGCGAAAGAAAAGGCTTCTGCTAGTGACACTCAGCAAAATAAGAACAGACTAAAAGTAGCCAATGAAAAAGTAAAGAGAGCGGAGCAAGAGCTGATTAACTACATGGGCATCAAGGGGTTTGAAGCCGAAGTAGAAGCTGAAGTGAAGGTAGAGCCTTCTAAGCCTACTTCTAGATTAAAGCAAACAGAATCACACAAAAACAACGGAGGTAGTACATATTCTCTTGACGGCAAGGACCTTGATGGGCAACCGAAGGTTAGTGTCAGCATATTTCCTGAGAGAAGCAAACTGATTGAAGGGGACTCAGTCACTGAAGAAGATCTTGATTCGTTTGTAGAAGAGAACAAGGATTTATTTGAAGGAAACGAAGATGTTTTAGCTGTAGGCACTTGGTTTGATTCTGAGTCTGGTAAGACGTACTTAGATGTTATCACCGCTGTAGATAGAGAGTCAGCTATATCTCTTGGTCGGCAATACAATCAAAAGGCCGTATGGGACCTCGCGGCTAGAGAAGAGGTTGATACTGGAGGAGACGGAGAGGCTACTACGGAATCTAAGCCAGAAGCAGATAGAGTTAAAGACATTAGGCTGATATTAGGGGAAGAAGCAGAAGTAGAACAGGAAGTAGAGACAGAGCAGGAAGTAGAGGAGACCCCAGAGGAGGAGTCTAAGTCAGACGAAAGAGGTATAAACGGGCAGTTCTCAGACTACTCGGCCAACAAGGATGGGACTACTTCGGTACTACCTAGGGGGCCTTTGACGAAGAGGATGGCTAGGTTCATTAACGGAAAGTTGAGTAGAACAATAATGAATCTTGGCGCTCAAGGGAGGCCAGTCACCATTAGGGTTCATAACACAGAAGAGTCAGGAAACAGAGCTGACGGAGTCGGCAAAAACGAGATAAACGGGTACTACGTCTCTTACAATAATGGAGGTATTGTAATCCACGTAAACCCTGCTTTGATTACAAGGAAGGCAGAAAATAGTGATAAGTCTTTTGAGTCTGTCATGCTTGAAGAGGTTCAACACGCTATGATCGGGCCTCACCTGAACTTATTGTTCAAGCAAGACAAGGCTTCTGCCCTTAAGCTTCTTTCTGACCTAAAAGAACTGGCTAAGTTACACCCTAACAAGAACATACAGCAAAAAGTAGAGGCGAAAGAGGAGGGTTATAGAAAGTTGTATGACAGCACTGACAAAAAGGGGGACAGGAGATTTACTCAGGAGGAGGCAGACGCAATAGTATTTGAGGAGGTGGTCTTTGAGATCACTTCAGAGCTTGCGGATGTATGGGAAGGGGTTGATCAAAAGGCAAAGGATACGTTCTTTGATAAGGTCAGAGTCTTGATGAACAATATGTTCAGGAAGATTGGAGCTCCTAAGGATTACGTCATCACAGACGTGGCTAGTGCAGAACAGCTTCTTAGCGCTATGTCTCAGGTCCATAAGTCGGGTGTGGGGGTCTCAGTAGGGTCTCTAGGGGGTAAAGCCGCTGAGAGGGCTTCTTACTCTTCAAAGAGACCTATGTCTGTATCGAAACTTCCAGAAGAAGGGAGCTTTGAGGTCACGTACTCAAGGCCTGTATATGGTAGGGGAGTGTCTTCTGGATATCAGGTTAGTGATTCTACTGACGTACAGTCTTTTAATGGGAAATGGAACTTCATTAACTGGTGGAAGAGAGCCACTAGAATGGGTAAGCTACCATACTCCAATTGGGTAGTTGAGATTGATGGGAAGAGGTTTGCTCTTGACGCAAACGCTATGACAAGGTGGAACATGAAGCCCCCCTCGGTCAGACGCTCAGCATCAGAAGTTGCAGACGAAAAAAACCGTCAAGTAAACAAAGAAGCCACGGAGATTAGCAATCTCCTGATGGAGAATATGGCTCCAGGTACATATAATGTAAATAATAATACTCAGGAGCTTATAGATAAGGTAGCTATAGAGCTATTCGGTGAGGAGTTTATAGCGTCTAAAGAAGGCAAGGAAAACATTTACTCCCCACCAAGTGGTGGAGAGACTTCCTTCGAGATTAGGAAGTATACTGACCCAGAGGTGCTTACTGCCTTTAGGATTGCACTTGAGGAGGAGTTTGGATTGAGAGAGAAGGGTAGTACAGAAGGGGATGGCATTGCTTCTGAAAGGGCTTCCCTTCAGCCTATGGACATCGCTAGAGACCAAGGTATAAACCAGCAGGAGAAAAGAGATAAAATCTTAGAGGCCTCAAAAAGAAAGGTTTGCGGTGGAGTTGTATTCGATTGTGCCATCACAAAAGGAGGGGGCAACCTAAACACAGTATTTAATGCTATGGCTCCAATGATGTCTGGCGGGGAGAGAACCCCTATGAGTATAGCCTCAGACATCGTGCCATTGATAACCTACCACAACGGAACCAGAGTAGAAAGAAAGGGTAGAGACATTAGGGATATCGAAGAAGAAGTAAAGGAGTCGTTCAGTAAGGTTTCAGCCTTTATGGAATCCTCTTTGCCGTCAGAGATGATCCCCGCAAACCATAGGGACCACTTCGGTGTATTCGCTTCTATTCTCGCTACTACATCTAACGGAGCTAAAGCAGAAGCTAACCTTAGGGTAGCCCTTGTTGTTTATCGCTCGTATTTGATGGGTATCGCAGGAGGTAAAAAGCCTTCTCAAGCCGTTTCCGAGTCTGTCTATAAAGCCTTACGTGAAAGCAACACGGAATTTATCGTAAAAAAGGATGATGTAAACCAACAGAGAGTAGGTACTGTAGTCACTTCCATACAGAACATTCTATCTGACGCAGACAAATATTGGGACGGGGTCAATTTTGACTCTAAGGCTATGGCTAAAAGGTACTCTAGGAAGAAGTCAGGTAAAGATGCCATCCAGTCTAGGTTTATCATGGGCAGTAGCGATGCAGAGAAGACAGGTGAACACGCCGCTGGATTGATGGGTAGGGGGGAGAGAGCCTACTTGCATAAAGAAAATTGGGTACGTAAGTTCTTTCACGTTTTCCAAGGCAACTTCACACCTCTTACTGGAGAAACATTTGTAAATCCAGAAGCCGTAAAGGGGGCTGAATCTCTTGTAGAGGAGTTGGGCATAACAGAAGAGGCTATTGATAATTACCTTAAAAAGGAGGTAGGCATCTCAGAATCCGACTACGGGTTTAGAAACAAAGCTGCCAGAGCTATCGCTGCCATGAAAGCTGGGAGAAAGATATTTGATGGGACGTCAGAGAAGCGGAGGCTATCAAAAGCCCTCTGGAGACTCATGGGTAGAGAGAGTATCTACGGGGACCTTAAAGTCAATGACGCCCTTAGTAGGGAGTCCATTAAAAGTGCAGTGAAACTACTTAATGATGGCAGAAGCAGGGGGGAGAAAAAATGGACTGCATACCATGTGCAACAATCCATCTGGGAGATTATGCAGGAGGAGATGGGTTATATGTCCGAGGGAGAGCTTGGGTATGAGTCTTACGCAGATTTGACTGATCAAGCTTTGTCTGACGTAGAGTTGCTTAACCTCAAAAACCTTGACTTAGAGAGTGAGGCTAACAACACCATTAAAGCTATAGACAAGTCTTCAGGAATTAGCTCGGAGAGAGCCGCTATGTTGTTTGACCCTGTAGACCCAGGAGATTCTGATCAAGTGGTCGAGTCTGTTGACTCCCCTTTGTTTAAAAACAGAGAGGTCAATGAAGTCGCTTCAATCAAAGGTAAATCTGTCATGTCCGACAGAATGGTAGGCGAAGCACTATCTACAGACAAGACTTCTTTGAGGATTATTGAAGAGGGGAATAAGGTGGACGTAGGTCAGAAAGTGGCAGTCAGGCTTAACTTGAATGTGAAGAAGAACACAGGGGTCCCCGTACAAACAGTCCATGATAAGTCTGCAACGGGAAAGGCCTTAAAGTATTCTGGAGCAGTGACTTTGACTAACGTAGAGCTTTCTGTAAACCAAGGGGCGAGGGAGAAGATCGTTACTTTCCAAGAGAACAAATTCCCTATGGCGGCAGTGCAAGGGCAGTTTAAGTCGGAAGG
>Ga0187217_1000786_pt1 | contig 13117 bp, 18 predicted proteins | sample 15SPOviralmetaG_FD_130165 | JGI IMG/M metagenome (GOLD analysis project Ga0187217, IMG submission 130165) | Marine viral communities from the oligotrophic San Pedro Time Series (SPOT) site, San Pedro Channel, CA, USA - 15 SPOT_SRF_2010-09-15... | ecosystem: Environmental > Aquatic > Marine >... | reverse complement strand
TATTAAGTTTTTGAAAAAATGCTAAATTATTTCCGCATCCGGGATTTGAACCCGGGCCGTCGCGGTGAAAACGCGATATCCTGACCAACTAGACTAATGCGGAAGAATATTTTATTTCTTTTTTTATTATTATTTTGTATTTATGTTTCTATGTTTTATAATGATGATTTACAAGGATATATTAATCTCCCTTAATCTATTATTTTTAAAGAGAAAAAAACACCGCTTGTGGGGATCGAACCCACGACCACAAGATTAAAAGTCTTGCGCTCTGCCAAACTGAGCTAAAGCGGCATGTTATCTTTTCGTTTTTTTTGTTTTTTTGTTTTTTTTGTTTTTTTGTTTTTTTGTTTTTTTTGTTTTTTTGTTTTTTTGTTTTTTTTCGCTCCGAGGCGGGATCGAACCGCCGACCTCACGATTAACAGTCGTGCGCTCTAACCAGCTGAGCTATCAGAGCTGTGCGGGATTACCATACTCGCCATCCACAATACAGTATAATGATATACCTTTAAGCTGTTTTACACTCATAAAACAATTGTTTAAGTTTTTTAACATTTTTCTTACTGCATAAGTTATGTAAAATTAAAATTAAACTTAAAAAAACTATTTGTATTTGTATTTCTTCTATTTTTTATATTTCTCTGGTAATTGATGTCTCTTGGGTGTATCGGGTTTCTAGGAATTCCATATAATCTATTCCAATCTTTTAAGTATTCTTCTCTTATATGCTGCTTTCTTTTTTTTTCTTTATTAAAAATTTCATTGTCATTACTTAATATTTTGTTTGTTTTTTTTAGAGTTTCATTTGTAATTTTTAAACTTTCATTCGCTTTTTGTAAGTTATCATTCGCATTTTTTAAATTTTTATTTATTTTTCCAAAGTTTTCATTTGTTTTTATTAATGTATTGTTTGTTTTTATTAATCTATCGTTATCTTTTTTAAAAATATCTAATTTTGCTTTTACTTCGCTTGTATTGATTTGAAGCTTTTCTAAATTTTTTTCTTCATATTCATATACTACTTTTAAATCTTTTATAGCATTTTTATAATTTATCATTTTTTCATGTGTTGATTTTAACATTTCGGCGTGATTATCATATATTTCTTTGTATTTTTCTTTTTCATGTTCTATTTGCGATATTATTAAATCTTTATACTCTTCTATCTCTCTACACTCATTTCTTAATTCTTGGGCTTTCTCTGTCAATTCTTCTTCCTTTGTTTTAATAAACCTTGTTCTACATAAAGGACATGTCGGGTTCTCGCGTAGCCAACTAAAACAACAGTCCTTGCAAAAAGTATGCCCACAACTTGTATTTACTATTGTTTCCATTGTTAATTTATTATTACAAATACAACAATCATTTTCCATATTATGCTATATTATTATGCTATATTATGTATTATTTTAAATTTTTAATTTAAGGAGTGTTTTATTTAAGGGTTGTTTTTGTTTTTAAAATAAATATATTTAGCAAATGGCATTCTTGTATAAATTAAAAAATCTCTTTACCTTTCGCCAAACCTACACTAATTATTGTAAAAGCTCTTTTGGTAATGTTTATTTTGAGAAAGTCTCACAATCTTTTTTTCCTTCCAAGCAATACGAGTCTTTGCAAAATAAAATTGTTGATAATTTTTCCATTTCTAACTCTGTTATTAATAACAATAAGTGTATTTCTAGATATAATGATGAAGACGAAAAAAACGAAATAAAAAAATTTACTTCTTGGAATGTCCAAGAGCTTTGGTGGTATTGTTATAAAGGTAATAAACTACAGAATATTATTAATTATATCTCCAACTGCGATTCTGATGTTATTTGTCTACAAGAAGTTTTTGAACCTACATCTATTTGGAAGATTGTTAATAATGATAGTATTTTTAAAAAATATCCTTATTATCTCACCGGAAATATGCATAACCGATTTATATTAGGAGAGAATTCCGGGTTATTAGTTTTATCTAAAAAACCGATTACCTTTCATCAATTTACACCCTTTTTTAAATCCAGTTGTCCTGATTTTTATGCTTCAAAAGGTGCTTTATACTTTTCCGTAGGCGACTATAATTTTATTACTACACATCTTCAGTCCTCTAACACGTATTTGGCTATTTCACAACTTGAATTCATTTTACGTAAATCTCCATTTAATCGGAAGGCGATTTTATTAGGTGATCTTAATTTATCTAACCCTTTTACTTTAATGCGAGTACCTGTTAATTTGAAATCTCATAGTCATGACAGTGGAAAATTACTAGATCATGTTATTTCTGTTCAAAATGATATCAATCTTAATGTTTCTGTGGATTATATCAATCTTAAAAATGTTTCTGACCACTACCCTGTTAATGGGGTTTTAGTAAAATAATATATATTTTAAATATTAATATATATTATAAATAATGAACAGAATATCAAGAAAACAATCAGGTGGCGCGAGACTTCAGGGGAATGTTAGACCTCAGTATTGTGGAAAAGTAACAAGAATAGTCCAACAGGATGGAACACCGTTATATAAGGTGGAGTTAAGAAAAAAAGAATGTATGGATGCTGCTCCTCCTGCTGGTGCCGCCGCCGCCGCTGCTGCTGCTGCTGCTGCTGCTGGTGGTGGTGCTACCCCCGCTGCTGGTGGTGGTCATGATGATGATGATGCTGGTGGTGGTGGTGCTCCTCCGCCATTACCGCCTCGTGTCACACTGGCGGTTGCGGAAGCGGCAAAGAAGCGCTGGGAGGACGCGGCTGCAGCGGCGGCGGAGGCGCACGCAGAGGACGAGGCGTTGTTGGCGGAGCGGCAGCGCGAGCATGCAGAGAGGGTGAATGTCGCGACGAGAAATGGTGGAAAATTGGCAAATAAAGCGGTGCAGGATGCGGCGGTGGCGGTGGCGGAGGCACGGGCGACGGTGGTGCGGGCGGACAAGGCGTTACGGCAGGCGATTAGGCAGCGTGACAGGGCAACGGCATTGGTGCAACAGCTGAAGGTCGAGGAGCAGCAGTCGATTGCTGGTGAGAAGAAACCGTAGTGATTGACCTGACTGAGTAACAATAATCAGGTAATTAAAAAAAAAATTGAAGGTGATATATAGCTCTAAATATATGACACTTTCAAGCAGCTTTGACTATCGAGTTATTGACATCACAATGAACAACAAGAATGTTATTAAATTTCATCGTCAGCATATTTTAAAAGAATGTAAAAAAAACTCTATAAAAAATGAAAAGCTCAAGAAGGAAGTAAAGGAAGCACAGGAACGAGCAGACAGGGCCGTCGAACGAGCAGACAGGGCCGTCGAACGAGCAGACAGGGCCGAACGGCGCGAAAAACAAAAAGAACAGCGCCTAAAAGATGCCGAAGACCACGCGAATTTGGCAATGTTACTAGCAAAAAAAGCTCAGAAAAATGTTAACAATGCGAGGGGGCTTATTACGCCGACCATGAAAGCTAAAGTCGCAAGAGTAAAGCTGAAAACCGCAATCAATGATCAAAAATCTGAACTAGAAAGAATCCAAAAAGAATTTAATAAAAATACTAAGGACTGCATTAAGCGATACAATTTAGAAATAAAAAGACTAGAAAAGATATTACAAGTTAATATGGATATGATAGAACGCGACATAAAAGAGATACGTCGTGATGTTAAAAATATTAACATGGAAAGATATAGTTAGCAGTGAGCACATATATAAATTATTTCGTTTTCGGTATATCTTCTTAGATCGTAGATATCTTTATCGTGAATATGGAAATTTTTTTCTTTTGCCCGAAATGTTAGTTGTCCTAAATGCAGTTTATTTAATGAACTCACTAGTTTTTCTTTAACATATTTACATAACTCTTTTGTATCATAATAAAAATCTAAATCAACAATTATTTGGAATCCACCAAAAGTTTCATCTGATATTTGACATTTCCTTGATGTTGGCATTTTACTATTTATTAAAATAAAATAATTAAACTTTAAACGGATATTGTTGGTTTAAAGTTTAAAACGGATATTGTTCGCATAGGTTAAACTTCGCTGACCTATCTTTTTTTAAATATGTTTATTTTTGTTTTAAATATCTTGTTTTTGGAAGTAAATTTGTAAATTACAAATAATATTAGAATACTTACCATAATTAATATTGACATCATTATAAATCCACTAAAAAAACGAGATAAACGACAGAAAAAACTATCATCATCCGATTTACAAGTTATTATATTATGCACGTTAAATATTGATAAAATATTTCCAATATATCCCATTGTTTCTGCCTTTTTACCTAAACCCAAACTTCTTTTTTTCGAACGAGCCATTATATAATTATATTATATTATATTATTAATGTTTTCTTGATTTTGTTTGTTTTCTTTGTTTTCTTGATTTTCTTTGTTTTCTAGCTTTCTTAGATTTTCTTTGTTTTCTAGCTTTCTTAGATTTTCTTTGTTTTCTTGATTTTCTTCCACCTGTTTCCGTAAGTATTTGATTATTTGATGATGTTGATGTTTTCTTTTTGAGTGGGTTATTAGATGCATCTAATAGGTTGGGTTGGGGGTTGGCTTGGGGGTTGGGTTGGGGATTGGGTTGGGGGTTGGGTTGGGGATTGGGTTGTAATGTTGGGTTGTTATATTTTTTTTTAAAATCTTCTTTTAATTTTTCTATGTTGTTTTTGAATGTCTTATCTAAACATTTTTTTTCATTATTGCATTTATTTAACCAATTTTCTAATATTTTGGCATTATCACAGTTGTTTATTGATTGTAAATCATTTAATATATTTTCATTATTTTCACTCATTTTATATATAATATTTATATAAAAAATTGAAAGTTATATAAAAAATTGAAAATTATATAAAAAAGAAAAAAATATTTTAATAACTATTTTACATCATTATTATTTTACATTTTTATATTAACTTTGGATTGGTTTTGGGTCGCTGGTGTATTCTTTGCTGATCTGCACGATAAATTCTTTTCCTACCATATCTAGAAATTTACCAAAGTTCTTGTCCTTTGGTGTGGCGAGTGAAATATAAGAGAATTGTTTATGATATGAACCTTCATGTCGTGGGAAAACTTGCTGCCTGAACACACCCGTATTATTTATAACGGCTACTATGCTGAAAATCTTACTCTTTCCCTTTCCATCGGGTCCAATTGGAATAGATTCATCATCGCTCTCTGTGAGTGGTCCCAGCAACAACCCTGTCTTACCACCAGTGATTGAAAGATCCCTCACAGCACCCCATGGTTTACCGTCTTTACCCCGCCACATCACATGTTGTCCGTATTCGTTTTCGTAAGCTGTTTTTGAATCTTTCGCCGTAGTAGCCAAGATAGTAGCCTTTACTGCTTTGACCCCCAATTCAAACTTGTTTCGGTTGGTTTCTGATATATTTTTGATCTCTTTTGTTCGCTCGTCGTGTTTTTGGTCGGTTTCTATTGTGATATGAAGCGGTGCCCTTTCTGGCTGCTCATTATACAACGTCTCGACAATAGAACCCACGACAGCACTTGAATCCCACAGTTTGGCAATATCAACCACTGTGTCGTAACCAAAATTAAGTATAATCTCACTCATTACTTCATCGTCTTTTTCATCGAGGTGGAAGGGAGCCACCTTCTTTGCCACTTGGGCCTTCGTAAGAAAATCCTGTGTTTTTTTGAATATATCACGAAGGAAATCCATCCGAGATGTTGTGTCGAAAGGAGTTACGAAGCGAACAGTGGTAGGCATTTTAGATTTGGGTTTGGGGTTGGTTTCTTGGAGGTTCAAATAGTGCCTTTTTTTAAGTTCATGATATTCGTCTTCAATTTTTTATTTTAGGTTAAATATTTGGAATTAAAATATAGTTTGGAATTAAAATATAATTTGGAATTAAAATTTAAATTATATTTTATTTTAATATATGAATTCTCAAAAATCTCAAAGCAATGGTTCAAATTTGGATTGTTCCGGGTTTGATCATTCTAAACCAGAAGGACAACCCATTAAAAATGATTTAAGACACTATTATCATAAAGATTATTATCATAGCACAGAGAGATTTTGTAGTAAAAATAAAAATTTATATTTACATTGTATTCAACGTAAACCACGGTTCGTAGAAAATAATGAACTTTCATATGAACCCAATATTACACCTCACGGTGGTTCTGATCCCGATGTTACTTTTTATTCCAGTTTTTATACTAATTTTACAAATAATTGTTCAAATATTCTTAGTAATTGGTATGAAAATTGTAAGCATTTCATATCAAATAGTAATTAAAGGTATTTTCTCTTTGTTCTTTTCATTTATATATTAATAATGAAAAATTGAAGTTAATTATTCTAATACTATTAATATTACAATAATGGACTTTGTAGATTACAACAACAACAACAACAACAACAACAACCTATTGGAAGAGCCATTGCTTTTTGACGATCAAAACAATCCTGAGTTTTTCGACATGCCTTCTTTAAAATGCAATAACTGTAATAGAATCGTTGCACTTGGGGGGCGAAATTATGAACTAGAACACTGTTCGCATAATATTGGGTTCTGTGTTAGATATTATAATATAAATGCTGTTTGTGATGGTGGGGATTAAAATATCTTGGATTTCATACAAATAAAATTCTGTTATCAGAGAGATTTTTTCTTTATCTCAAATATAATGTTAAATATAATCTTAAATATAATTAATTGTAAATATATATTAATTATATGTCAAATGTAAATAATTCTATGTCACATATAAATAATTCTATAAAATGCATTAATTTTTTCAAAAAAAAACCTGTTTTTAATAAATATAAAATTGGACAAATTGTTTTAATTTATTTAAATTATTCTAGAGATGATAATTCTCGTAGTTCTGGAAAAATTGTTGCTATTGAAAATGAAAATTTTTGTTTCGGGGATGGATTATTATCACCGTGGTATATTACATGTTTGCTATTCCCCTCTTATCCATGCAGTTATCAACCTACACATTTTGATATTCCAGAAAATGAAGCTATCTCAATTTGTGAATTAGAGAGATTTATTTATTTATTATTTGGAAAAAAGTTTAATTATTCTTGTGATACTTGTGATACTTGTGATACTTGTGATACTTGTGATACTTGTGATTCTTGTGATACCGCCGATTATATTGATATTGGTATTATAGTAAATATTTTGAGTTTTTTTTATAATCCTTACTCACATATTGATAATTTTTTATATAAATTTCTCTCTAACTGTCACTATAATAAAAGGGAAACCTTTTTAAAAAACCCACCTTGTTATTTAATCCCCGATTATGCTTCATTGTTATCTTGAGGTTATTCTATTAATTTCGTGTGATTGTATTATATACCTGTGTTATTTTTTCAGGTTCTTCTACTTTTTGCAATTTAAATAAAGGTAAAAATTTACAATAGGGTATTTCTCTTTGGTCGTTTTGTTTTTGGTCGTTTTCTATTTGGTCGTTTTGTTTTTGGTCGTTTTCTATTTGTTCTTTTTGTTCGTATGATTTATCGCTTTCTGTTTCTTTTGTTTTGTGTTTTTTTTTATATTTAATTCTGTATTGGATTAATAAAACTGTTGTTATACATACGAATGATAAAGAATTTGCTATAAATAATGGTATTGCTCCCAAAAACATAGCCGAAGTTCCACAAAATACTGATGCTAATAATTCTAAATTTAAAAAGAATATGTTCATCTCTCTTGGTTTGGTAAATTGTTCATATAAAAGCGGGACAAATCTTAAAAACAAAATACTTGCACCTGCATAACCAATTGTGTGTCCTATTTCTTGTCTGTTTGCCATTATTATATTCTCGTTATAACTGTTTTAAATAATTTCAGTTAAGTATTTTTCTTGTGGGTTTGTTGTGGGTTTGTCGTGGGTTTGTTGTGGGTTTGTCGTGGGTTTGTTGTGGGTTTGTCGTGGGTTTGTTTTACTAGAAAATTGAAGCTGTATCTAATGTGTATATTAATAATACTATTCCACCGAGTTTAATCTACAACTTTCACGTGCAATTCTTGATCCATCATGTCTGCTAACGCAAAAAACACCACTAGTTCAGCTTTTACAGCGCCCGATACTACAGGCACTGCCCCAAAAGAAAGTATCGTTCATGGCATCCAAGCAATGATTAATAAGGTTGAAACTGATTTGTGCAACGAGTATATGAAAGATGCAACTAAAAGAGATTACGAATATATTGAGAGATTGACCTTTCTTTTGTCTAAGCTGGATAAAAAGCTTAAAAATGCTCTTTCTGGCGAGTTGTTTAGTGACGGTAAAGACGATTCTGATGCCAAGGTAGATAGCAAACAGGAAACTGCTTCTGAAAGCGAGGATTCTTATATTATTCTTAATAATAAAAATGCCGCCAAAGTGCGGTGGTTTTGGAATAAAGGTGATAAAAATGCTAATGGTGTTATTCGTCTTAATCACAACTCTCTTTCTCAAAATTGTAAAATCCCACCTCATATTATTCTTATGCTTGACATTTCCAATTCTATGAATGATAAACCATTGGAAGAACTTTCTTCTGAAATGATTTCCTTTATTACTGAACTTGTTGAAATTGGACTTCAAATTAAACTTACTGGCATCGCATATGGTCGGTTTGCTAATGTATTTATTGATGGGATTGTTTTGAATAGTCAAAGTTATAAAAATATCTGTGAAAAGATTAAAAATACTATCGGTTCTCCCGTGACTTCAGGTGGTTCATGTTCAATGGGTGGGAAGTCCGGTATTCGAGGTAGCACTAACTTTAAACCTCCAATTCGCGAGGCGTTTTCACGTATTAAAAACACCAAAAAAGATGAGGGTGCTGTCGTGATTTGGTATTCGGATGGTATTGAATTTCTAAATAAGCATGACAAACCTACCGATATTTATGAAGAGATTTCTACAGCTTTTCCAGATGGTATTGGCGATTTAAATGTCGATATTTGCACTGCTACATATGGTTCTGCTTGTGGCGAAAATACTAAAATGCAACAGCTTTCATCATACTGGGATGATAATTGTAAAAATGGTAATGGTTTCTTTACTTCTGCCGATAATATTTCTGGACTTGCTCGTTTTGCTTACGAGTCTATTCAGCCACGACTTACTAATCCTTTGGCTACTAATATTCAAGTCGTTATTCCGTGTGTTCCTGATTCACAGGATGTTGCTAAGGATAGTGGAAGTGGTTTTAGTGACGATGTTGTCAGTAACCCATTTGTAAATACGCGAGAAGCAGCCGAACTCAGGGGGGATGAATATGTTCCTGATTCAGAAGATCTTGCTAAGGGAACTCGTGTTGTGCATTTTAAAAAACTCGGTAAAAATCCTATTGATATTCCTTTTACTCTCCCAGTTACAATTCCATTAAGGGTTGGTGTTCCTAATACCCCTTTCGATGTTCAAACAGAAATTCGTAACATTTTGTTCAAGTTTAAAGACAATAATGGAGAGAATAAAACACTTTCCTTTGATCTTATTGATGGTATCCAACTTGATAAAAATAACAATCTTATTAATAGTCCCGAAACAAACACTGCACACATTCTTAATGAAGTTAAGTTGCTTTCTGAAAAAATTACTGGATTGCCTTCAAAAGCCAACGAAGAATTGCCTATGAATAAAAAATGTTTGGAATTGTTAAATCAACTTGGTTCTTGGAAACAAGATTCAAATGGTTCTTGGGAGTGGGAACCTAAAACTTATAAACGAGGCCATAAAGTTTATCCTATTACTGCTCCGCACCAAATTCCATCAAAAAATGAATTTGATGTTTTAAAAAGCTCTATTCGGGCTGCTGAAATTATTATTAAAAAAAAGTCTAAGCGTCTTACAAAAAGTGATACGGATGGATATTATTATGATTCCGATTCATCTGATGATTATGCTGTTTCTCAGGCTACCGCTGTTTATCGTTCAGCAGCTACTTGTTTTACCAGTTCTCGTCGCGAACAAAGTCAGGGTGGTTATCAACGAAGTGGATATGATAATAGTGTTAGTAGTTATTCTCATGGTATTTAAGTCGTTCGTTTTCATTATAAATTATTATAAATTATTCTCAATCTTCGTCACTTGATATCGCTTCGGTTATAGATTGATTGTAGGATGGTGGCGTTGTTACTGGTTTCCATAAAGACATAATTTTATCTGATTTTAATATTTCTTTTCTAAAATAATTTTTTTTATCGTATTTTATTGTTTCTTTTGAACGTATTTTCCAATATACTTCAATATCATTTCTTAGTATATTTAGCATAATTTTATTGTAATTTGATACATATCGTCTCCTACTACCCGCTGTTCTTCTATCATATGCTTCATTTTCTTGATCTTCAGTATATATTTGTTCTTGTCTTCTAATATATTTTGCTGGGTATGTTTCCGCTACCGTATTTTTAGTTAAATTAAATGTTACTTTTCTGGTTTCCTTTTGTTTTTTTTCAGGGTAGAGTGGTTTTGACAACATTTTTTTCTCTGGAAAGGAGTAGTTGTTATAGGATTTATTATATATTATTTATTCGTTTCAATTTTATAGAATTCATAAAATTGAAGGTAAAAAATGACCATGTATTTATAAATACTCTCATTGACTCTCGTTGATCCGTGTTAATACTTCTTTCTTCAAATTGTAACCATGTCGCTTGGAACTTCTGTAGCTGATGTTACCGCCCAAGACTCAACTATGGATGTTCCTGTTGCTTGTTTGGGGGGCAGTGGTAATGGTGGAAATGGTGGAAGTGGTCCTAAAAAATGCCCTGGATGCGAAAGCGGGTCTAGATCTAAAACTGACCATTTTAATAATTCTATTAATCACTTTTATGAAGGTTGTTATTTAAGAGAGACTACTTGTATTTGGTGCGGTGCAAATTCGTGGGGAGAAGAATATTGTAGTTTTAAATGCATTTCTCTTGAAAAAAAATATGACGATGCACACAGCAATTATTATTAGATTTGTTTTGGTTTTGTTTTGGTTTGGGTTGTTTTGGTTTGTTTTGGTTTGGTTTGTTTTTATTCATGTTGTCCGTGCTCTTCATCATCAGCATCGTCTAAATAATCTTCTTCATTTGAAGACGAAATTTCGTCATCTTCTTGGTCGCTTGATGATGATGAGATTGTTTCTTGTTCATCTTCTTGGTCGCTTGATGATGATGATGTTGTTTCTTCTTCATCTTCGATGGTTGATGATGATGAGCTTGTTTCTTCTTCTTCTTCTTCTTCCGTTTCTTCTACTTCTAGAATAATTTCTCTATCAGAATCATCAACTGCAAAGAATTCATCTTCTATGTCAACTTGTTCGCTGTGACGGCGAATTTCGTTGCCGATTTGTTCTTGAAAACCTTCTCTATCCTCATCGCGTTTAACTTTATCTATTTTTTCTTCAAGTGTATCGAGGCGCCTTTTCTGTTCTAATCTTTCTTCGTGTAGGTCTCTCATCCCGCTTAATAGTGTTTCAAAAGTACTTCTTGTAATGTTAATAACTTGGTCTTCGGTTCCATGTTTTACGTTATTCACGTGTTTATAAAGCTCTCCCATTGTGTTCATGATTTCTAGAAATTCTCCGTCTGAAAGCTTTGGCTTGATGTTGTCAATTTTTGAAGAAAGGCCCTGAAGGACAAGGGTGGGTGTTGCCCGACATTCCATTGTGACTTGGTCTGTTTGTGACTTGGTTAGTTTGTGAGTTATTATCTCACATTAAAATCTGTTTCAATTTTTATTATAAACGGATGATATGAAAAATAAAAAATTTGTTGATCTTCTCTTTTTATTTTTTATTTTTATTTTGGTTGGTTAATCGGTCTATTTACCTATTGCTATTCTGTGCTAAAGAACTATCTGTACGATGGGTCGCTGTTGTCGCACAGGTGGGGAATGTGCCCAGCCATCTCGTTAAACTTCCCCATACACCTGGATTCGTAGGCGTGGTAAGTCTGGGCAACCACTGTTGTCTTCTCGCCGAGAATTTCGACTTCAATGGTCATTTCGGGGAGTTTCCAAGTGTAGATTTTCCATGAGTTCCCCGCCAAAAGGTCAGTCTCTATCGTATGGTACAGATGAGCATTTGTAACAGACATTTTTCCTGGAAACGCATCGCCGTTGCGTTTGAGCCTCTCGGGAACACAGTGCCCACACAAGTAAGACCCGAAACGCGATTTCATCCCTGTCCTGGTACCCCCAATCTTCATGATCTTGTCATCCTGCACAATCAAGTAGATCTGCTCGGCATCGGCGGTCCAGCGCTCTTGAGCGCCTGGCACTCGTGGAAGTTCAGGTTTGATGGTCGTCTGGCGGCGGTCGCTGTGATCAAGCACTATATCACACGCGTGCTCAAAAACACCACCACATGCCTCGTTGAAAGCGTCCACCGTCATCCCCTCCTCCGGCATATGCTTGGCCCACTTCTTACGTGCTGCTTCTCCCGCGGAAAATTTAGGGAGCTGTCTCGTGTCCGCGATTTGGCTCATCATCGATACTATATTTGAAGTGAGTTTTGTGAGCTGAGTGAGTATCTGGTTGCAAATGTGCATATAACAGATTGTGCAAAAACTACTTCAATCTTTTATAAATCTACCTATATCATTTTGTAACGGTTATTTTCCTTCTTCCTCTTTTTTTCCTTCTTCCTCCCTAAAAAATCTCCGATTTAATTTTATTAATAAATAAAAATGTATAAACCTTTCCTTTAATATTTTGGATTTTTTGGTATTGCAAATTTAGATTGTTTTTTTGATTTTTTATTCAAAGGCGATTTCGTGGATAGTCACGCCGTCTTCGCCTAGAAGACCTATTATTTCTTCTCCATCAGGGTAGCTGATAAGGACGTTGTCAAACCCAGCAACTGAGGTTTTGTAGTAGTTTTTTTCCGCAACGGTAACCTTCATGTCTTCGGTTAAATCGATTCCTTCATCGAACAGATCATCTTCCTCTTCCTCATCTTCCTCTTCCTCATCTTCCTGTTCTTCCTCATCAACGGGAAGAATAGCTAACTCCGCTATCATCGTCACGAACGGGTCGTTTACCCACATTTCTTCTGCTCCTGTCGCTGGTCCTGCCTCTCTCCATTCTTGCGCCGCTGTTTGAACGGCACCATTCTCAAGCTTACCGACTTGTTTGAAAAGTTCTCCCATCG
>Ga0187217_1000784_pt1 | contig 13120 bp, 15 predicted proteins | sample 15SPOviralmetaG_FD_130165 | JGI IMG/M metagenome (GOLD analysis project Ga0187217, IMG submission 130165) | Marine viral communities from the oligotrophic San Pedro Time Series (SPOT) site, San Pedro Channel, CA, USA - 15 SPOT_SRF_2010-09-15... | ecosystem: Environmental > Aquatic > Marine >... | reverse complement strand
TTATTTTTTCGATACAATTTTATGGTCATGAAAGGTCATAAAAAATGTATGAATGTTGTGAAAACTTAAAATTTCGCGGACATTATCTAAAAAATTAAATAAATCTTTTACAATTTCATAAATTATTAAAATTGTTAAAGATCATTTCAAAAAAATGTTAAAAATGTTAAAGAATATGAAATGTAAAAAGATATCTTTTACAAATAAAGATAAAATTCTTTAAGGGAAATAAAATTGTATGCAAAATATCGATAATTCAAAAAATCTTAAAGAATATTTAAAGAATATTCAAAAATCTTAAAGAATATTCAAAAAATGTTAAAGAATATTCAAAAATCTTAAAGAATATTCAAAAAATCGTCGAAAGAAATCTTTTTTTATGTTTTTTATCTCCATTTTCAAAGATAATTTATTTTTTTACAATTATTTTCAAAGATATTATTTTTATACTTTATTCATTTTAAAAGATATCTTCAATCACATATTGAATTTTCATTATTTATATATTTATATACATATTATGGTGTTGTTACAATATTTCAATAAAAAAACTATAATTGTGGTGTTAATGGGTATAAAATCCCACATGAAATGCTACAAAACTGGGAATAATTAGTGTATATGTTACAAAACAATACAATGGGAAATTTGAAAACTAACATAAGGAAAAGTAAACTTATAAAGAAATGAATCCATTTTCTTTTCTTCCACAAGAAAGTGAAGAATATTCCGTTGAGAATCCTAAACAATTAAAAAAAGCGAAAAAAAAGTTAAAAAAAAAAAATCTAGACCCAAAGGAGAGAAAAAAATGGGAAATCCTAATTAATGAATATGAAAATAAAGGTAAGGTTATGAAAGTGTCGGAAAAGAAGGTCGTAATGTGTGTAGAATTCAATGATAATAAACTTATCAAAAATGCTATTAAGAGAAAACATATCACTCAGAATGAAATTAAAAGAGATAGAAATAAAGAAATTAAGAGAATTAATATAAAAAGGAACGAAGATATGAGGATAAAAAAAAGAAATAACATTGTAAAAGATATCCTCACACAAAATAAAAAGAAAAATAAATTAATATTGTTAAATAACAGTGAATCACAAACAATTAAATGGAAACCATCATTAAATCCCTTATTCCCTCTTCATTTTAAAGTGACTTTCTTCACAATTATGTGTATTCACAATCGCATGGAGACTGTACTAAGTATCCTCCCTAAAGAAGTTTTAATGTATATTCTTGAAAATAAATTCGATTATTATTCACTTAATGAAGAAATATTTCTGAATTCGGAAATCATTCAATCATATTGTAAATTCTGAACGTTTAATCCTTGTCAAAATACCTAAATCATAATCTGACCATTTATCTTTCACATCCTTTTTCATATTTTTTTTCCAATCTTTTTTCTTTATATCATCTGCATTAGAAAACCACTCTTTTATCCTTTCAATTATTTCATTACGATATAATTTATCATCCAAAAGAGATTTATCAACATTTATATTTTCAGAATGGATTATTCTGAATATGTCATTCATTTGTTTAACTATATTTATCCTTCTCTTTTTTAATGATTCTATGTTCGTATGTGTTTCTTTTATTGATTTATCTGTATGTGATAAATTATCCCTTAACTCTTTTAAAATAATATTATAGATGTTCGTAGTCGTTTTATCATTATCTTTTTCTGAATTTAATTTCTTTTTATTCTTTTCGAAAACTTGATATATTTCTTCTAAACAATTCTTTATTTTTAATTTTTTCTGTTCTTTATCAAGAGAATCATCCAACCCGAAGTAAATAACTTTATTATCTTCATGATATGATGGAATGATTGCTTTACATTTTTGAGGTATCTGTGTTGTCCTGTATGATAAGAATAATGCTAAATCAACTTTTTCTTCTTTGAAATCCATCATATAATGTCTTTCAAACTCATCAATATCTGTTTTTTTTACAGGATCTTTATTTTTTACCTCAACCATTAAACGACAACCATTACTAAATGTAATTATTCTATCTCCAGAACCCCCATAATCACTAGTATCTTCAATCTTTACTTTGTGATCAAACTGTAATCCAGCATTTATTATATTATCTAATATTTTTTCTGCATAGTCACCTTGTTCAGTAGGGTTATTAAAATCTTTTTTATCACAGAACCTTTCAATCAATATTTCATTTTTTAATTTACTCTCTTTTAGTAAAGATATCTCAAATAATAATTTTTCTTTTTGTAATTCGTGATTTTGATCATTCTGAGCAATTCTAGTTTCTATAATTTCTGATTCAGAACATTTCATCTGATTAATCGTGTTTTGTAATTCTTCAATTGTCTGTTGTTTATGGTTTAAAATAGTGTGGTTATTATCTTTTATTTCTTGTATTGTTTCTGCGTTAGTAATTTTTAAACATGTTAATTGTTCTTCGTAATTCTTAACGATATCTTCTACAGAATTATTAGAACACTTTTGTAAAATTTCTGTTTCTGATAAATTGTTAAAATATTTATTAAAAACATATAGTCCTATGTTTTTAATGAATTCTTGTACTTTAGGAGAATAATCTTCAATCATTATAATAATATAAAAAGTAAAATATCTTTAAATTTTTCATTTCTTATTTAATATATTCTTATTCCTTTCCTTTCAGACCACAACCAGCATAAAGAGTTTCTAAATCATCGATTATTTTATCAAAAATTTCACTACCATTATCTGAAACAGGTATTTTATCAGAACTATCTGTTGCTATGGGTTGTGGTGTAGAATCCAAATCTAATGATGATGAAATATCTGAAGAAGGGAAAAGATTAACAGTTTGTCCAGTCACATCTAATAATACATTTTGTCCATCAATTAATAAATTATTATCTTTTAAATTTTCTTTAACCTCACTTATTTTTTGAGGATCACTTCTAATAGTGAACTGAACAGATGCTCCACCTAAATGATAATAACCACCTCCAATCATATCATCTATTATTTGAACCATTACATCCCCTTTACTTACTCCAACCTTCTCTGCCACACTCTTCGCATAATTATTTTCAAATTCTTCCCTTTCTTGGGTCCCTTCCTTAGGAACTTCTACATTTTCAGGTATTTTTATTAATCCACTAACTATATTTTTCACTTCTCCTGGTTTTTTCTCTTCAAAGGATACTTGATCTCGTTCAGTATCCCCTTCTAACTCCATACCATGTATATTTGCTGGGTCTAGAGGACCAGTTGTATCTAGACTTATTGCGTCAGCATTCGCTTGATCTTGTTCAGTATCCCCTTCTAACTCCCTACCATGTATATTTGCTGGGTCTAGAGGACCAGTTGTATCTAGATTTGTTGCATCAGCATTCGCTTTATCTTGTTCCGTGCCGTCGTCCCCATCAGCAGTTTCATAAGTGCCCTCCGTTGATGTTGATGTTGATGTAGTGGAAGGATGTTCCCTCGGAACTGGTTCATTAAGAACATTATCTACCATTGGACCACCTGGTGAATCATCACCAGTTACAAAAGTGCCCTCCGTTGATGTTGTTGCAGTGGAAGAAGGTTCCCCCTGAACATCCTCTATCATTGGACCACCTGGAGAATCATTGATTTTTTCGATTAACTTAGGTATGTTTATCTTATTACCATTCGGAAATGTCAAAATTTGTTGATCTGGTGATAAGTTTTTACCTATATTATTCATCGCTGATTTAAATGATGCTTCATCTTTTGCTTCAAATAATTCTTTAACCATATTTTCATCTATTATTAAATCTTTCATTTTCTCCATAATATCTTTAGGAGATACTTGTACATCCTTTTTATCACCTTCACCTACCTCTTCTAATTGCAATTTTTCATCTGAACCATTTAAAAATTCTATAACTAAATCTGAAGAACTGCTTGATTCTGGCTGCCCATACAATTGAATTTCAGGAACATTTTGAGGGATTCCCGTTGGGAGTTCTGAAACTGGACCAATACTTTCGATTGTACCTGATTCAGATGACTGAGTTTGACTCGATTGACCCTGGACTTGCTCCACCGCTTCGTCCATCGCCGCTGACGCTGAAGTTTCTAAAAATGGATCCGGAGTAGAAGTGTCTAAACCTAAATCTTTGTTGATCTCTGGTGTTTGCCATGATGAAGAAGCATCAGATGAAGCTACGCTGCTTGAAGGAGCAATGCTGCTTAAATTATCATCTGAATCCGTTGCCTGTGAACTTGATGTAGGGTTATCTTTTCCAGGCAAACCAGCCTTCTTCCGCATCTTATCTGCTTCTTTCCAGTCGGCTTCAAGTGTATCCGTTCCTATTGGAGGATTGTTAGATGCGGGGTCATTCTCAACAAGGGGGGAAACTGTTACCTGTGGCACAATCGGTTGTCCTTCAGAAGCACCACCATCCTGTCTATGCTTTCTTATAGACCTTTTCTTCCTTGTCTTACGCGATGAACGTCTTTTCCTAAAGGTAGAGCGCATTTGCTTACGAGTAGATCTTCTTTGCTTACGAGTAGATCTTCTTTGTTTACGATTTGTCCTTCTCCCTTTGCGTATAGATCTTCTTTCTTTCCTTTGTGACTTTTTTTTCATAGATTTACGACCTTTAATAGGTGTCCGTTTAGTTTTTCTACGTATGGACTTATTACGTGTCCTTCTATTTTTCCTAGTCATTTATATTAATATACTAGATAAAAAATAATAAAGATAAAATTTAATATAAACTATTAAATGGTTAATTATAAATATCTTATTATCAATGAATCTAATGGTGAATATTTTATTAAAAATAGTTTTAGAGATATAGAAAAGTATATAAATGATATATATCCCGAAGATAAAACATCACATATGAGTATAAGACGTAGGTTAAAAGAAAGTGAAAACAAATACTATAAATACTTTGATATCATTATAAAAGAATTAATATGGGACCTTAATGATTTAAAAGTTAATGAATAAAATACAATAAAATGAACTTACGGGGTTGTATATTTGATCTTGGAGGGACTATTGTAGATAAATATTCGAGGACACCATTCATATCTCTTAAAAATTGTTTTCAAAAGAGAAATGTATTGTTAGATGATAAATTAATTTTTAAAGATATGGGTATGCACAAACTGGACCATATAAAAGAAATATTAAAAGACCCATATATAAGAGTTGATTGGAAGAATAAGTTTGGTAAATATCCTGAAAAGGGTGTTGATGAACTAAAGATATTTGAAGACTTTAATGAGATTCAAAAATTAAATACAACTGATTATCTTGATATAATACAAGAAACAAAGAGAACAGTTGAATATCTAAATAATAGGGGTATTAAAATAGGGACTACAACGGGTTTTAATAAAGAGATAACTGATCTTGTAAGGGATAAGTTAAATGATAATAAGATATACATTAATAGTTATGTTTCTTCAACATGTTTGGATAAACCTTCGAGACCCGCACCATATATGATATACGAAAATATGAATAGACTCAATATTAATAATCCAAAAAGTATTATCAAAGTAGATGATACTAAAGTAGGGATTGAAGAAGGTAAAAATGCAGGATGTATTACAGTGGGGGTTTACAGGTGGTCTACATATATGAAAATATGTGATGTAGAAAATGAATATAGAATACCTAGAGATGAACTAGAATCAAAGATAAAAGAGAGTAAAAATACTTTATCAGAAGCAAACCCTGATTTTTTAATAAGATCATTAGATGAACTACCTAGAATTATAAAATTTTTAAATGGATACAAATGATAAATAAATTTGATTAAAATAAATTATAGTATTAATATTAATTAATTATGGACGAAATAAGGCACCATTATAAGAAAAATGTTATGGTTGAACTTTGTATGTTAATACATGTGGATAAGAAAAGAAAAGTATGTAAAGATTGTGGGATACCTGGACATAACAACAAAACACAATTAGTTTGTCCTATAAAAAAGAGAGAAGATAATATAAAAAGAGAAAGAGTAAAGAAATATGTAATGAATATTGACCCTTTAACCGAATGTGATAGTGATGAGATGTTTGAACTATTAGCAAAAACTTTAGATATATCAGTTCATTCATGTAAAAAACTTTATAGTGAATTACCGCCCGAAATTTGGTTAGATAGAAAGATGAACATTATAGAATATAAACGAAAACTGGATAAATGTTGTTGTAATGATTGTGGAGATGTAATTTTAGAATTTTCAAAAAATAGGAAATGGAGAGGAAATATTGTGTGTGATTATTGTTGGGATTCACATAGGGGAGAAAGAGATATAATGTGGGGAGAAATAAAAAATTACAAGAAAATAGTTTGTTGTATTTGTAATAAAATGCAAAGGACAAAAGGAGAAAGGTTCAATTATGACCATCTAAATATGTTTGATAAATCTGATTCAATATGTTGTATGGTTGAAAGAGGAGATAATATGAAAGATATCTTATCCGAAATAGATAAATGTCAAATATTATGTGTTCCATGTCATCATATAGTTACATCAATCGAACAAAAGACAGGGTTTACAAGAATAAAAACTAATCTTACAAGAAAGTTTAATAATGAAGAAATATCTGAAGAAATGTATAATTCTGAAAAAAAGAAGTATCAAAAGATATATGAAGAAAAAATGAAAAGTATTTATGAAGAACTAAAAAAGATATATTAATGAATGTCGGTGATTTATACATAGATGGAGAAATAACTGATAAATTTTTTTATCTTTTATCATTTTATGATATGATAAATTTAACTAAAAGTTGTAAATGTTTATTTCATAGATATAAAGATATCGTAAGACATAAAGCATTCGATTATATTAATTATGACTATGTGCTTTTTTATGAATGTTTACGAAGATTTAATTACACTAACATAGAACAGAAAAGACTTATGGAAAATTCTATGAAAGTTTTACCAATTGAATCGACTTCTGGGACATTTATAGATTTACGGTTTATATTTGAGATATGTTATTATTGTAAAAGTTATTTATACAAATCAATATGTAAAAAAAGTTATGATCCATTATTAATAAAACTACAATATGGAAATATTATTTATGAAAAAGAATACATACTCCAAATAATGATAAAACAAATATGTAAATGTAAAAGTTTTAATAGATTCGAAACAATACAAAAAATAGAAAAAGAAATGATATTATTTTCATTAAAAAGAAATTTTAACCCTATTCTATGGAAAAGTCGTGAAGAAAAGTGGACATATTTAATTAGTGATTAATAAATTTGAATACTATTTCTTAACTATTCTAAAACAAAATAATATGAAGAATCGTGTCTTTAATCCTGTCTTTAAATCAAGAATGAATATCATTCGTGAATTTACACTCGAAAAATACGGATTTCTTCTAACAGAAGATACTTATATAAATCTCACGAGATCGAGAAGTAGTGTGTTTGACCGTCTCCTTTGTGAATATACAAACGAAAATTACAAACCAATTAATCCTCAAAACTTAAACCTTCATCGTTGGAGTTTAGAAAATAGAGAAAAAACAAAAAATGAAGTTGAATATCCATGGTAAATTATTCTAAAGTTATTCTTAGACCTTTGTTGACTTGTTCTGGAGGTGGTGCTGATGCAATGACATCTGCTTGAGGAGGTGTATATGAATGAGATACTTGAAAATGATCTGATTCTCTATTTGTAGGGTTCAAAATTTTTTCTTTATGTTTACAACATAATATTAAACCTGTCCCCAATCCACCTAAATAAGATAAAATATTTATTAATATAAAATCTAATATTGTAAGTTCCATAATTATAATATTTATCATTTATTTTTTTTAAGATTCACGAATATGTTGTAGATGCCTTTCATAATATGGATTTGTCATATTAATAATAGGTATAGCATGAACTGGTTTAAAAAGCAGTTCAAAAACTAAACATGATATGTAGTAGAACACATACCAAACGAAAAACATTATAGTGCACATTTTATAAACTGTATAAAGATTATATCAAATTTATATATAAATGGATAAAAAAGTAAAAATGGTTTTTAAAATAAATGAAATCCTTAAAAAAGCAAATATATCTAATGAGGGATACAACTCGATGGATGTAGGTTTTTTCGCTAGAGATGATAATCAAAAATTGTTTGAAGTAGATTTCAAAGAAATAAAACCACTTCCAAAAGGTATTAACTGTAATATTAAATCTATATACGAAATACTTGGTAACATGGAAACAGAAATATATATTGGTGAATGGACTATTATGACTATAAAACGTGCAATAGAGATATATGAAGAATACAAAAAAAATGGGAGAGAAAATGTATTTGATTTTGGATTTCGATACATGGGAATGGGACACATTGAGGTTGTTTCTTGTGATTTAGATGATTTTAAGATATTCTTTCATCCTGCTGGAGGAAGTAATGGATATGATCGTGAACATAACTTTAATGATATAGTTAGAAATGGTCCCGAAAAATATGCTGGTTCAAAAGTAGATTTTGATGATTGGTTTTATAAGATTGAGACAAATATTGAAGAACCAATAATGTAAAAAAAATTTATGTTTATAGATAATTTATGTTTATAGATAATTTATGATTCTAAACTAGAAGAGAACTTACATGAAGGTTTCAACCATCTTATCAAGAAGGTGGTTTACGTTAGCGTCACTTAGGAGTGGACGGTTACGCATGATGATGGTTTCAAGCATGAAGCGTTCTGCCCACTTGTTGCGCTCCATCATGTTCCAGAAGAAGTTGTCTCCGTAGCAGTAGTAGAACTCCTTCTTAGTGTAGAAGCCACCATCGAATGGATCAAAGCGACGTTCAACCCAGTCATCGTAGTCTTCATCTGGTTCAGGCCAGTCATCTGCTTGAGAATCAAATGAAGTTTCGGTAGTGTAGGACGAATCCGATGTGTGGGAAGATCGTGAAGATGAACTACTTCTCGTAGTACATGTGCTTGAACCCACTGATGTTACATCACTATCGGAAAGTGATCGAGGTGTTTCAGCGTAGTCTTCATCCTCTTCAACTTCACCATCTTCAAGTTCTTCTTCATCATCTTTGAGAATCTGTTCAACTACATCGTTGACGAGTTCATCAGCAAAAGTGTCTTCAAGTTCTTCAACTTGTTCCCAAGAACTAAAGTTATCGGGGGTTGTTAGGTTGTCTTGAATCTGATCTGGTGGAGTGTATTGAGCATCTGGTTGAGTCACATCAAACCATCCATTCATCCCCATGATCTCATATGATGTCTTGTAATGTCCATCGGAAGTTGGTTCAAAGACGGGTAGGTTGTCAAGATGTGTTGAGTTCGGAAAAGCATCGTCGAAGTGGTAGTTACGACCGGGTTGCTGAGAACCTCCGAGTGGGACATGATGCCATGGAATGTTATCCTCTGAAATGTGTGGGATCAGAGGATAGCAGTATGCTGCTACTGCTTCCTCCCTGGTCGTCGCAGCAGAGTTCTTGAGGTAGAGGTAGATCCACTCACGCTTGTTGAAATCACCTAGAATGGAGTCTTCGTATGCTCCATTAGGTTTGGTGAACTGATCCTTCATGGTGTTATACTCGTTTGTGCTGAAGACAGGACTTGTGCTGTAGGTGATGTTGTCAACATGGTAGACATGTCCAAGGTTCCCAGGAAATGCCTTTGTATTGCATCCCTCATAAAGCTTAACAATCCTTGTCATCGGATTGCCTGCGAAGTCCAATCGAGTATGTCCTACAAAGTCGTTGTCTACGGGATACCACCCAACCGCGTTGAGCTTGTTGGAGAGGATGTACCACCTCTTCCCTTGATTCTGTGTCTTTCGGATCCGAAAGACACTTCCATCTTGTGAGAAGAAGACTAGGTCGGTGCGCTCTGTGAGAACTCCCGAAGGACCATCGGGATTCATCTTCATGCTGTCGACGAAGGTGTAGAAGTTGTCGTTCTGGGCAGTGTTGGTCATGGCAGCCATCCTCTTGTTGTCTGTGTTGTTGTCTGTGAGAGTGTTGTAACTGTTTTTTGTCTTTCTTAGTTTTCTGTGAGTTTCTGTGAGTTTCTGTGAGTTTCTGTGAGTTTCTTTGTTTGTTGTGTGGTATGGTTGATATGCAAGTTTCAAATTTGTTGTAGGTGTGTGTGAGATAAATTTGAACTACTTACTAAAGGGAGAATAAAAGAATGCCTGATTACTATTGCGAAGGAAATCTCATAGTCCGCACATCCTCCTACGAACCTGAACCCGAACCTGAACCTGAACCTGAACTTACAGAAAACTGGAAAGAAAAACTTACAGGTAACACCAACAAAGACCCCACTAAGTTTAAGGAGAAAGACTTTCCCGCGCTAGGATGAATGACATAGTTGTTATTTCGATGGGGATGATGATGTCACTGCTTTGCGAAGCATGTATCAAAGATACTGGAATAAGTCTTTTGAATGTGTTCCTTTTCATCAATATGGTGGGGCTTTACTACATCATACAAAAAATCCATATAGAAATTAAAATCTCTTTCAACTAAATACACATCGAAATTTGAATAAACTTTTTTGTTATACTAAACAATAAACTATGGCACATCCAGAGCCAAAAATCCCTGAGGGATTTGAGTGTGTGCGTGGAAGGAGGGCACACCTTCAGCTACAATTCATCATCAAGAAGGATGGTGGTATTTTCATGAGTGATAAAGCATACATATTCCGCAACGATAAAGGAAACTTGGAAGACTTGAACGTATATCCTGTACAAAACAGAGAAGACGGAACCGATGTTCCTGAAGGTGTGTTGGGTATGATTATGTTCGGACTCCAATACATCTACAACCACCCTGAAGAAATGGATAACGAATTCAATCCAAATGAAAAGACATATCCTGGTTCTAAAACATATACACTGCATTGTCCAAAGTTTGTGTCTTTCGGAGTAAAGATGGACAATACACTAAATCCTGATGTTCAACAATACAAAAGTGCATTGTTCGGGCGTGTAAATTTCACACCAGACAAAAAAAAGGTAATGTCAATTACTCTAAATGAATCACTTAATAAGATTATGACTCCAGCAGCAGTAGCAACAGAACGTTATGTTGAAGAAATGGCGAAAGAAATCCTTATGAGAAACTAGTTAGATTACAATCCTTGAATACTTTTAATTAAAATTTTTTTTAAATATATATAAAGATTAATGTAGATATAAAAGTATATTAAAATGATTGAAGTTATTTGCCGTAATTCAAACAATAATCTCGTTCCAATTAAGGGAGAAAGAACATCCTTCCGTCTACGCCAAAGGGCAAAAGATTGGCAAGGATGTAAGGTAAAGCCTCTACGTTTTATTAGTTTTAAAGAAGCACATAAGATTATGGATAAAAAGATTATTTATCCAGAGGTTACACTCTATAGTGTTTCTAAACTTTAATAGAATGTTCTATAAAATAATGGATGGGGTGTAAAGGGTCTTAAATTACACTTTCCCAATTTCCATATTCTCCTCTAATAATATTATATTTATCTTCGAGGTATTGACTATTTTTTTTATTATGGCATTGTTCAACCATACTATCAACGCCTTCTTTTATTTGATCCTCTAATTGTTTTCCATTCCATGTGTTCCATTTACTTATATATTCGGGACTAAGGGAATAATCCGGAATAGATTCACATTGTAATTCATTTCCATCCCCTTTACCTTTTGCTTTATAAAGGGCCCACGCCCCTAAACACATACAATGATTATTACCTACTCTATTTTCAGACCAAGGTCCTTGACCTGTTTGAGAAGAAAAATCACTCCTTTCTGGTGTAACCTCCATACATATCTGATGAACACCACCACCCCTTTCACTACAGTAACCATTTTTGTCCCAACTACCGGAGGCATCGCCAGTTTTACATTTTTTTAAAGGTTCCCCATAAATATTTTTTAAGGTAGTATTATTATCTTCATACCCTTCCAAAGTATCTTTATTACATAAGAGTGATAATTTTACAAAAATATCCCCCATACCACCCTTTAATTCATCAGGGGGTGTACTCATTCTTTTACTACAATGTTGAGAAACTTTATTAATTTCATCCATGTGATCATTATTATCAGTATAAAATAGAGCAAAAATTAATCTACCACTCCTTGAATGAATACCATTTTGAGTTTTTCTATTTTTACATTTAAAACTGGTAACTTCTTGAGGTATGTTATCTTTATCACAACATGGATCATCTATAGTTAATACATCATATGTATGTTCTACACCATCAAATGTTATATCATACTTATCAACCTTAGCGTATTTCATAATATCGCATAAACATGGTGAACAACATCTATAATATTTTCCTTGAATATCATTTCCATTAATATCTTTAACAACAACGTAGTCATATACTTTACCTCTACTCGGGTCTACTGGAGAACCACTCACACCACAATAAAAACTATTATATAATTCAAAATCACTTTTACTTAATCCCATACCAACAATATGTTTAAAGTATTGTGGTCCTCCTGCATTTCTATTTCTATCAGGAAATATCTTTCTAAAATCTTCCATGAGTTTATCAAAAGAAGACTTTTTTTGTTCCATAGAAATCTCTTCAAGATTTGCAAATGATTCAACATCATCGTTCAAGATGTGATGCATGAAAACTATGAGGAATATTAAAGCAGCGATCATCTTCCAATGATTCTTTAATAACTCTTTAAAGCACATTACTATTGGTTAGAAAGAAAATTTGAAATTTGTGTTAAGTGTCTAGTAAACACAAACCAAAAGACTACAGAAATAAGAACACAGAAAGACACTCACATACTCCTTCACTACAAAGATGAACTCCAAGCAGACTCAGGGTCAAGGTGCCAACAAGACTCACAGTCAGAACGAAGTTCGGAACATGGAGAAGAAGGCAAGGACGAAGGAGAGGAAGGCGATGGAGTTTCCTGAAGGTTCAGAAAAGCGGGCTCAGTATCTTCGTGAGAGGGATGAGTGCAATGATCGTGTTGCTGAAATGAAGAGGAACATTGATGTGAACGCTAAGAACAAGGAGAAGAAGGAGAAGAAGATGCTTGCAGATGCAACTAAGAGTGACGAGCAGTTGATGAATGAAGCGCAAGCATGGAATCGAAAGAAGCGCAATGCTGCCAATAAGAAGAAGAC
>Ga0187217_1000781_pt1 | contig 13149 bp, 9 predicted proteins | sample 15SPOviralmetaG_FD_130165 | JGI IMG/M metagenome (GOLD analysis project Ga0187217, IMG submission 130165) | Marine viral communities from the oligotrophic San Pedro Time Series (SPOT) site, San Pedro Channel, CA, USA - 15 SPOT_SRF_2010-09-15... | ecosystem: Environmental > Aquatic > Marine >... | reverse complement strand
TTTTGATAATCGACTTGTGGTGCGGGCCTCAGAAAGACAGAAACCTTCGGCGTCAGAACGCCATTTACCATTCTATCTCGAGTTATAAGCCCAAGCTCTACTGGATAGAGCGTGTCGTCTCTTGCTAACTTCCCATTTTGCGTGAACCACAGAACTTCCCCCTTCTTGCGATTCTGTTCATACAGATTCAAGGGAATGTCAATGGTAAACTTGGTAATTGCTGAATAGATAAAGTATTCTGCTCCACGTTTTGCCCAGAGTTTCCACTCCTTAATTTCAATTTTCTTGGAGACACAGCAGAGAGCAGCGATGTCGTTCAGGACGAGGCAGTGGGCAATGTTGAGAGGCATGAGCCTTATGATTTCTTGAAGAATGGCTGACGCCATTTCTGTTCAAATAAAATATTGACATTTAGATTTTATCATGGACCATGGTGTCGTCAGGCGTGGAGGAGAGTGGTCCAAAAATGGTTTCGTCATTGGCTTGGGACGCATCGAGGGCGAGCTTTCCAAAGACGTTCAGAGGAAGATATTCATGACTTCTGCCTCGATGAAGTTTGCTGAGATCAAGGAAAAATGGCCAAAGCACTGGAACCCTCCAGTGCACGCGATGCTTCTCTCTCTCAAGACGGAAAATCCACTCGATTCCGACTTTGCGCTCGCTTTCTCTACAAATTTGAAGAAAGGCCTCTATAACATTGGCGGCGCGGGTCTTATGCCGGTCACCTACATTTATGGGGCTAGGGGCAACTACGTAAATCGTGCGATTTCTATTTCTTTTCAGAAGTAAATAAATGGACTTCTATCTTTTTATAAATAACGAGAAAGGCGTGCAAGGAGTAGCCACCATCGACCGTTCGTTTCGCGGATACATACATGCGCATCCTCATGGAGAGAATTACTACCTCTTAAGAGGGCTAGGTATATTACATGTCGACGGAACCAATATTTGCATGAGGGAAGGGGACCGTTTCTTCATAAAACCGAATCAAAAGCATGCCTTCATCTCGACTGGGCGTAAGCCCGCAAAACTTTATTTTTCATTCGATAGCGGACCACTTGAGAAAATCGAATATACGTACGGATTCGGATCGATACGACCCCGACGCCTCCGAATTTCCCCCCGCGATGGGTTAGATAAAATTCGAGTAGAAGAATCAAGTACGTGATTTTTTTTTACTATCAAAGTTTCATCTCAAATTTCATCCACCACAAGATGCCTCGCAATGTCCACGGAAAGTCGCAGATCAAGTACCAAGAGAATCTCGAGCGCCAGATCGCGCACGCTCGCGAAGTCATCAGCACCACAAAAAGCCGCAACGTGAAACTCGTGCTGGAGAACAAGAAGCTTACGGAAGAACTGGAAAAGGAAAAACTCGAGAAAAATAAGAAAATCGAGGAGGAAACGCCGAAAGAGAATGAAGACCTCAAGGCTGCCGTTGAGAAGTACAAGCGAGACTCGGTCCTTACGCACGCGATCCTGAAGAGTCTCTTTCCCTCGTACATTCATCTCTACAAGAAGCTGAGGTGCCTGGAGGGAAAAAAACTTGTCAAACTTCTGTGGGACGAGGTCGAAAAACGCGAGACGTTCAAAGGCGGCATCCACGAAATGCACCAGGCGCTGGTCAAGGCGCAGCTTGAAAATGAACGCCTTCGCGAAAAGGAAACCACTGGCGACGAGAAACTTGTTTCTGAACTTAAGAACAAACTCAAGCGCAAGGAAGAGGACGAGATGGAACTGTACCGCAAATTTCATAACACGAAAGCGGAGCTTGAGGATTTTAAGAAGGCGGAGAAGTCGGTCTTTCAGATCAGGAAAGAACTGAACTTCAAGAACGCTAGCAGGATCAACCAGATCAATCAGCTCAAGGCAAATCTTGAGAAGAAACGCGCAATCATCTATACTCTACGCATGAAGCTGGATAAGTACGAGGCGAACTCTAAAGTTTGCTTGATTTGCGAGGAGGACGAGTGTAAAACCAAGACGAACTGCTGCGGAAAGCTGGTCTGTCTAGAGTGCTTCGGAAAGATGAAGCGCGAAAAGTGCCCGTTTTGCTTTCAAAAGTTTGGGATTTCTTTTTGAGAAATCGACATGCATGAACGATCAATTAATGATTCACTGACGCACGAGTTTCGGAAACGCATTGCCGAACCCAGGTGCTGCTTTCGCATAGCGAGGTCTAGACGGCCGATTGATCGATCTAGTATGAGAGACTTCGCTAGCACGCTTAAACGCTTTCTCCATGCGGCCCCATCTCTCACCCGAAAATTTTCGGGACTCGTGCACAAGTTTTCTTGTGCGAAGTGGCATCACGGAGACATTGTGTCTATCAACATGCATGGCCAGTTTCATTTCGGCCGACATTTTTCCTTTTGGAAATAATTTTTTTTAGACAGATTTGGGGCGCGCGGAAAAGCCGCACACGGTGCAGCTTGGCGACAAGCCGCGCGGCTGTTTGACTGGGAGGTTGCACCCAAGGCAGAGCGATTCGCGAAGATTAATGATGATCCTTTGTTTAGGATTCTCCATGTGGCGATAGAGGCGACCACTCGGGAAGACGACAATTCCGGACCGCATGTTGTTGCACAAGTCAAAGACGCCCCTAAACTTGATGCGCTCCTTTTCCTTTTCCACCGGCATGTGCATGAACTTGTAGCGCTCTGTCCCGAAGGGTCGCAGAATGTGCGAGTTGCAGGGCTTGTAGATGCTGCGTTCGACGTCGGTGTACTGTGGGTATTTGTTCAGTCCCATCTCTTCAAGCGACGGGAGACAGGCGTGGACCACGGTGATTTCCTTTCCCTTTTCCTTGCCGCTTTTTACGGTCATCTTGGTCTTTGCGGCGTCCACGAAGCGCTCGGAGAAGGCCTTGATCTTGTCCCGCCAATTGCACCAATGGAGCTTTGCCCACATGCGAGGGACCTGCGCGGATTTCAGCAGCGGCACTGCCTGCTTGTCGAATACGGTCTGCAAGTCTGGCTGGAGCGAGCCGTCTTCGAAGGTGAGACGAAACCCGCAGAACACGCGCATGCGAAAGGACTTGGCCTTGGCCGCCAGGACCTCGTGCACGATGTGCTCGTAAAAAAGGACGGTTTCGCCTGGGCGTATCATGATTTTGCAAGACTTCTTTTTGTACTTGGCGTGCTGCGAAGACGGAATGCGCGCGAAGCCCAGTTCTCCGCGCTGCTGCTTGTGGGTGCCTGGAACGCACGAGAAGTACTCGGTTTCGGAAGAGAGATTAGTCCAGCCCCCGAAAACAAGATCGCGAGGAACCGAGCCAACGGATTCATCGCGGTGCCAGGTTTCCGCACTCGGCGTAGCGCCGGGCTTGCGGTAGAGCATGCGATCGAAGAGCTTTTCGATCTTGTATCCGGTGTAGTTCGGGTGCGAGAAGACGAGGTCGATTGCGCTTGCGAGCTGTCCCTCTCGGAAGCGGCGGACAAAAGGGTTATGAAATGATGCAGGATTTCCGAGCGCCGCGAAACCGCCTAGAACAAAGACGCCGTCTGTCGGCGGTTGCTTGAATTCGGGGAAGGATGCGAGGGCGGCCTTGAAGTCGGTGCGCGCGGCGTCGAGGATGAGTCCGCGGGGCCTGGGGAGAACGGTGACGCCGTGCTCTTCGAGCTGGTCAGAGAAGTAGTGCAGCATTGTTATTGGCAACGGTTGAATTTTTGCTGACGTGGCTTAAAATCTGAGTATCACAATTTTATCTTTGGCTGGGTAGAAAAATTAGAGATTTTTTTTTGTAAAAAAAAGCCGTGCCACCCATAGAGCTTTTGTTCGATTTTTCTTTCGACTATAGATTGAAAATTTGTTTGTCATGTATTGTGGGCAGTGATGTCTGTGGTCAAGGTTCTTGCTCGGTCTAAGTAACGTTGCGATGAGATGGGCATAGTAAATCATCCCAGCATCGCCTGCTAGATCAACTCGAAAACCAACCCAGTCTGAGCCTTTGCTTTTTTTTTCGCGTGCATAATTTAGAGTCACGATTAAAAAACAGCACGATAATTGAGGACGCATGATCAAAGACATAAGTTATATAATACGTGACTACATGCATGGAGATCTTAGGTACTGGCGACTAAGATACGCGCGCGTTGTGCGAGAATTCGCTAGCATACGCAGTCCGTTCAATCGAACACGTTGCGATCATGATGACTTTCGCGTCATGAGCGTGAACGGGTTGTTGCTATTATTTTGTCGCAGATGCAACCACGGCGTGTCATTTCGCGTCATTTGATGTACCAAAAAAATGTGCTACGGGTTAATGATGAGAGAAAAATACAAAAGAAAAACGACGACCTTTGAAGGGGTTGGTAGAATGAGGAATCAAAGTACGGCCGGCCCACACATATGCACGACCGCCGCACACACGGTCGACCTACACACACATGCATGCACGGACGGCCGCCGCCCGCCAGCACACACACACACACATGCACGCAAGGCCGGTCCATACATGCACGCAAAGTAGATTGGATGCGATACTTTTTATTCAGATGTAAGTAACTTGAAAACGCATCTTCACATCACACGAGCGCACTACATGTACGGACTACATACACTAGAATTTTTACTTGCGCTCATACGTGGGCGTCGGCTCCCGACAGAAGGGGCAACTCCACTTGGAGCGTCCCTGCTTCCTGTGATTCTGGAGACACGAGCCACAGATGACCGCTCCGCAGCAACCCATGACCGTGTCGTTTGGATTGTCATGGCAGATCTGACACACCTCCTGCGCCTCCTTGTTCTCAAGCTCGCGGATCTCCGTGTGCGCCTTGTCCAGCTTCTCCTGCAGGTCCTTGATCTTTGCATCCTTCTCGTCGATGATCTCCCTCGCCTTCTTCTTGATCTCCTTCGCCTTCTTCTTGATCTCCTTCGCCTTATTCTTGACCGTGCGAAGCTTGCTCTTCTCCTTCTTGAACTTCGGAGTCGCGGACTTGGACAACGATTCAGTGAGCTTCAACTCGGCGATCTGCGTCTTCTGCGCCGAGTTCAGAAGCAGACACTTTTTAATCTTCTTGCTCATGGTCTTTTTTTCCAGGCGCATGGCCTTCATGCGCTCCGTGATGGAGCTGATGCTTGATTGGCGCGCGCACAATAGCTCCTTTGCCTCGCGCAGCTTCTTCTTGACCACCTCAAGCTCCTTCTGCGCCTCCGCCAGCTTCGACACGGCCGCTTCCTTCTCTCGAATAGCTGCGCGCTGGCGTCCGTGCGCGGACGCTAGCTTCTTCTGATCGGTAGAGATGAGCTGAGTCTGATGCTGCAGCTGCTTGTAACGATGCATCAAAGTGATGCGCTCGCTGAACTCGACCTTGTACTCGTTCTTGTATTTGTTCGAAGTTTCGTGCTGAAGCTTCGCAATGGTCAGAATGTTGTCGTCGTAGGCTGGAATCATAATCTTAGTGTGAGCCCGGCACTTGCATTTGGAACAGTCGCGACACATGTTGTCCTTGATGCCTTCGAGGAAATCGAAGCACTTGTGCTCTTCGCCCTGAATTATCTTGCGTACTTCCTTTTCGACCATCCCCGCCATGGTCTGGTGGACATCGCATTTGCAAGCATCGCACACCATGCAAGCAGATTCCTGCATGGGAACGAAGACGGGATCGCACACACCGAGCGGGCAGGATACCGTCTGCTTCTTGCGTTCCGGCTTGCGCGGCGAGCCCACGCCGCCCAGCGCCGCGCCCTCGCCCGTGGCGAGAGCCGTGGAAATCAGCGCTCCGTCTTCCCACTCCTGATCGTACACCTCACCAGTGCCAAGCTTCATCTTCCCCTGGCCGTTCTTTACGCCATCCTTCCACATGCCCTCATACACCTTGCCATTTTTCCACGTCACTTTGCCATGACCGTGTTTTTTTCCGTTCTTGTATTCGCCCTCGTACAAAGTCCCATCTTTCCACGAGTACTTCCCCTTACCGTGTTTTTGTCCGTCCTTAAATTCGCCCTCGTACAGTTCTCCTTTCCACGTCATCTTCCCCTTACCGCGTTGTTTTCCGTTCTTGTATTCGCCCTCGTACACACTCCCATCTGTCCACGAGTGCTTCCCCTTACCGTGTTTGTGTCCGTCCTGAAATTCGCCCTCGAACACACTCCCATCTGCGTACGTAAACTTCCCCTTACCGTGTCTTTTTCCGTCCTTGCATTCGCCCTCGTACACAGTCCCATTTGTCCACGAGTACTTCCCCTTACCGTGTTCTTTTCCATTCTTGAACTCGCCCTCATACACCTTGCCATCTTTCCACGAGTACTTCCCCCAACCGTGCGGCATGCCGTCCAAGCAGCAGTCGCCCTCATACACGTAGTCATTTCCCACGACCTTGCCCTCGTACACGTCCTTCTTATCTGATTCATCGATCGGAATCGATAGGGATAGCCAATTGACCGGCATTTTTCCTAATTTTTGCACAGCACGGTAAAACAGGTCAGAGGCGTTCCGGTGCAGCCCTAGCGCAGCGTGCGGGAGGCGTGGATAACGTGTGATAGCGCGCGTGCGGGGGGGTGAGGGTGCAGTACCTTGCGCAATCAATCAATGTAGTTTGGAAAAATGATTGAGTTTCTCAGAAATTTCTAGCTAGATAAAATATTTCTACCCAGCCAAGGTTGCTTGCTTGGCTGGGTAGTTATTTTTTTTTTGTTTTTTTTTCAAAAAAAAAGCCAGCCAACCCGTAGCGTTTTTGTTCCAATTTTTTTTCGACTATAAATTGAAAAGCCGTTTTTTTATATATTGACAAGAAATCGCTTGGAAACAAGTGGGTTGACCGCAAAGTGAACGTGTGGTGTTGAACCCTTGTGGGGGAGGTGACAACATCATGCGCTAATGGAGCGCGAAGATTGTCCGGTGACAGTATGGTAGAAAAAGTGTTGAGGGGCCCCCCAGCCTTGATATGCGGGATTCGAACATGCCAGAGCCGTAGACCGTGAACCGTGGGCATATATACACACACTTGCTTGAACTTGAGTGGAGTTGAGTGACACCGTATAGTGGTGGAGGGACATAGCCGAGTGAGGCACCCCTTTTGCTCCAACTTAGGCGTGTGAAACCAGAAAGTCTAATAAAAATTAGTAAGTACTCAAGGCAACCCGTTTCCACGTGTCTGTGGCAGTACACACGTAAATGTAGTCGCCATGAAGCGCAATGTCGCCAGCTGCACCTGTTGCATTGTTAGCGGGCGCAGACCCCTCAGGTGTCACATTGATGCCATTTGCAGCTGTTTTGAGTCGCAAGGTGCCATCGTGAAAGAGCTCAACAGCGCCATTGTAGTGAAAGTTGGCCATCGTTTCAGCTGAGGTACCACCTCCCCCGTAGCCGGAAATCTGAAACTGGCCGTCGCCGTACGTTCGAAGCCGCACATCATGATCGTCCCCTGCTGGAGCCTTCATGTCTATAAATGCGCCGTCGTCGCCACCCATCTCGATAACCGCAAAACCTGTTTCTCCGTTTATGTTGCACGTGCCCATAGTTGTAGTGCCAGAGGAATCAGTTTCGAACTTTTTGACATTGTTGTGGTAGAGCTGGGCGGATGAGCCGCCTACGAACTTTGCGAGCGTGTCCGTAGTTCCGTACATGAGCGTAAGATCCGTACTCGCCCGCAGCGTTTCGGTCTCAATTCTATCGGTGGCGCTGATGATCGACGCCTCGACGTTGCTTGCGTCGATCGTCAACCGATCGGTGTTGCCGGTATTAAAAGTCAGCTTGTCGTTTACGTAATCATAGTAAATGAACCCATCGAGCGTTCCGTTTTCATTCTTAAAGTTTATTTTGTCACTTCCCACAAGAGTAAACGGCATGTTTATTTAACTCAACATTTTCTATAACTACCATGGCTGGGCCCCTCCCCACATATGCGTAAAAATAAAAGGTATGATAAGTAAATGGCAGAGTGTGCCATATGCCTCGAGCCGATCAAGTCTAACCGATCCGTACTTCAGTGTGGTCATGTTTTTCATTCTGCATGCATGAAGAAAATGATTAAGTACAATGACACATGTCCATTGTGCCGCAAGCAAGTCAAACTACGCTACTGCTGCTGCTTGTTCCTCGCACCCTGCAAGGCGCGGCGGCAGAGCTCTACTTCTTCGTCCGCATAGCCCGGACTTAGTTCGGGGTCACGTCCGCGTCCTTCCATAAGCCCTTCAAAAACAGCCGCTCCCTCATCCTGGAACCGAAGACCGAAGAAGCGGGCACGCGAAAGCTGTGCTGCATTGTGTCGTAGTGGTAAGCGCTCGCCTGAACATGGTCTGACAGGCGCTTGACACCCAGAAGCCAAGAGTTACTTGCCAAGCGCTCATCGGACTTGAAAACGAGCGCGGCCGCCATGTCCCTTGAGGTGCAGTACCAGCCGCCTACTCCGTATTTGGACATGCAGGTGGAGAGGGACTCGCCTTGACGATTTTTTTCCTCGGCCGACCAATAGAAAAACTCCCACTTAACTTGAATCGATTTCATGCGATCCGCGTTCGACATCGTCTTGGACTGTTACGGTCAGTCGTACCGGCGCTCTGAGATTTCCTCACCACAATAAACCCGACTTGTTTCTCGGATTAGGTTGTACTCAGAATTGGCGCGTTCGAGCCTTCTTTAACGTCGCGGCTCATCCCCAGTAGGCATACAGCGACAATAACGTAGCAGTGTTGAAAAACACTAGTCATATTCTTCAAAGAGGGCATTCGTAGCCAAGGTCCTCTTGCATGCGGCGACAAGCCTGCACTTCACTCTGGAACGACTCGCTATTCGACGCCCAGATGCGCACTTCTTTTCGCCGTCGCTTTTCTTCTTCTTCCTGGCAGAGTTCGTCTAGTCCTTGTTGCAGTCGTAGGTCTGGGCTGATCGAACTCTTTAGTGGCGGGGAGGGTGTGTCTGGGCTGCTTGAGATTACATCTTCATCAGAAGAGAAAAGAGGGCATTCACTCGGCGAGGTTTCGCTGCACTCGGCTTCGTGTCCGTAGCCAAGGTACCCGTTGCGTTGCCGAACATGTGCCTTCCACTTCCTTGTCCGATCCGCATAGAACCTCCTTGCCTTTCTTTTCGCTTTGATCCACTCCTGGCGGGTCAGGGGCGGAACCTCTCGTACTCCGCTTCCATCCTTCATTATCCTGAACTTCAAATCATTGTTTGCAGTCTCCATCTTGAACTTGGACTGTTACGGTCAGTCGTACCGACGCTCTGAGGTTTCCTCACCACAATAAACCCGATGTCTTATCGGATTAGGTTGTTCTCAGATTGGCGCGCTAGAGTCTTCTTTATCGTCGCACTCTTCCCCCGTAGGCATATGCACGACCTCACACGCGTCCCGTGTGAGTGAGTTTATTTAGAGTCGCACTCTAACGACTGTAAAACGTAGGCGACTCCTTAGCCGTCCTAGCTCTCCTCGTCAAAGACCGTGACGTTAATGTTGCTAACAACGCCAGTGTTCGGGTTGATCTCGATTTCCTGCTCTGCGTCTTGCCCCTCTGGTTCCTGCTGACCTGCGCGAAAGCCCTTGGAGAAAATGCTTTCGCGTAGGTTCAAAGCGCATTGCGCGAGGATCTTAGCTTTCTTAGACTCCTCGATCTTGTAGATCTCGAACTTCTCCAAAACAAGCATCGCGCGAGGATTCACAACCTTAGAGATGATGTCTTTATTGATCGCGTCCCAAAGATTGTCCACACGAGCCAAGTGTTGGACGTGCTGCTTGTCGCAAATCTTTTTGAACAAAACGATTGCACGGTGCAAATCGTCCAGGTTCATTCCCATTGGCTTCGTCACCGTCATGTCCGAGTTTCTCGCTGGCTGAGAGATCATCCTCTTTTCCTCGCAGGAGAGCCTTGAGTCCCCATACGATTTCATGCTGCTGAAGTTGACCCTTGTCTGGTTGTAGTACTCCATAGGATTCGTAAGCGAGGTGAGATGATTGTTCCAAACCACCCTGGAGTCCAGATCGATGCGCGTGAACCGGCGCATGTAATTCATGGGCTTGAACCGATGGTAGAGAGAGGGAAACGGATCTTCGCAGTATTCCAGGATGATACTGCGAGTATCCGTGGGCCAAACGCGACTGCCTTCAACGCACGTGCGTTCAAGGAGCACTTGGGCCTTTGTCTCACGGTAGAATCTCGAGTAGCCACGAAGATAGTTGATGCCCCCTTTGATCGTGTTCCACACTTGCGGTGACAGAAGATGCGTCAGGATCCTGAATTGTTTGCGCTGGACAAGGAGGCCCAATTCGGAATTTTTTTTGAACTCGTCAAGCATCCCTTGGACGGATTCTGCAAATTTGCGGCTGAGGAACTCTCGAACAACTTGCACACCCATGAAGGCTGCCAGCCTATAACGAAATGTGTGGGTATCCATCTCTGGGATTTCCTGGCCTTCTGCGGTTACAACCGGGTCGCACAGATTCTTCTTATTGTATCCAGGGACCACCACTGGGTAAAGATCGCGTCCTTCGATGTTTTTCAGTGCCCGGTTGATGATGTTGCGGGCAACCTTCAAAGTAAGCTTGGAGGATTTGATCATATTGAGCAGGATGGCGACCCATACAAGGTCGTTGCCCTTCTTATTGTATCCGGAAAAGCACGTGGATTCGAAGGTGTCGGACATGTCCATCAGGGAGCCAGAGTTCGATTCGGACTTGAATGGGGCGGGGCTGAATTCAAGGCCGTGCAGTTCGATCTTGGGAAACTTTTTCTTTGTCAGATTCACTGTGTGTACACCCAGATGCGGGTCGATAAGGTGGTAGATCCCATGATTCTTCGTCTTGCCACTTGCATACTTGGACAGGGAGAACATCGCAAGCGCTGCCCAAGGAGTAGCACGAGATCTCGGTTGATCAGCAATCAGAACGACAGCCGTGGCTGTCTTTCCTTCTTTGAGGAGACTTTTGATGCGCTTGAATGTCCCGTGATTCCGAAATTTCGATATCGAAGGCTCCTCCATGTAAACGGGTATGAAGCCATACCTAATGTCCCGTTCAAAGTATATTACTTGATCCAGCACGTTTCTTGATGCACTTAGCCCCATGTACGAGGAAGGGGAGTCCTCGCCTTGATGCAGGACGGGCGTGTGGTGAAGGGATATCAGCCTGCGGAGAGCTTCATCAACGTCGCCTTTTTTGAATTCTAACGCTTCCTTCACCGCTTCTTTGGCGTATCCCATGTCCGTGAGATAAAGAGTAGCCAAATCAAGATCCGTACGCGTTTCCGATCCGTAGCTGAAGTACTTCACAACAAACTCGGCGAGCTTCTTCATGCCGCACCAAGCAAAATGTGTAGTCTTTTTCGAACCCGTGCCGTTGTACATGAGACCGTCGCCGCGTCCCGTCTTGGTGGTGCTTTTCTGAGCAATTTCATCTGCATGGAACACCTCGATGAAGTGATTCCTAGATAGATCTGCAGCCTTCTTCTTCTTCTCCAGATGATTAAGATACTGAGCCGTGCGCTCCTTTGTCTCTTCGCCATGACGCTTGCGCTTACGCGACGAGTAGTCGAACTCAAGCACTTCGTTTTCGTATTCCGTGCCTTTCTTGCTGTCAGACTCGCCCTCAGACTCTGCACTCCAATCTGAATCCTCGTCTGTATCTGTCGCTTCACTGCCGCTGCTACAGATAACTACATCGGAATCGTCGGAATCATCGGAAGACGTATCAGACTCAGTCTCAGACTCCTCCATGCCTTCATCCTCATTGTCGACTTGCCCACGCTTGAAGTCTTCAGGCACGTAGCTGTTCGTCTTCTGGCGCTTGCGCTTCGGACGCCCGTCTACGCCGCCGAGGCCAGATGGACGGAAGTGATACAAAATGGTCGGGTCCAGGTAGCGCGCGCACCTTCCCCCAGTCGTGAGAAAGCCTGCGCATGCCGGGAACCTCGAGCGAACCAGTTCTTTCAGGTCATCCAGAGTGGCGTTGTCACCGAGAGGGAACGTGAACTCGCGCGCGCCGATGCGCACGCGATAGACATTCCCCACAAAGCCATCCAGACCCAGCTCACGCGCGCCGATGCGAATGAGCCAGTCCTTGTTCTCGATAGACCAGACGAGCACGTAGAACGCACACGCACCGAGCGTTGCGTGGAATGCGTACAGGACGTGGATCGCCAGGTTTACGAACGCGTAGTACGCGTTCAGGATTATCCAAAGGATAATCGGAGCCATCGCCAGCATCGCGCCGGCGCGGAGAGCCGTAGACTTGAGCATAAGTCCACCAGAAAACCCCAAGAAATGCTGTTTTGTGTGTGCGCGGCACGTAGGAAAAAGCTGATTTTTTGTGTGCGGCTAATCTAGGCGTGTGGCGTTGCGGTGCAGGTCGAGCGCGACGCCGGGGAGCAGGCGCGCGTGCGTATGCGTAAGGCGCGCGGGGGGGGAGGATGCACGGTACCTTGCGCAATCAATGGAGTTTCGGAAAAATGAGCTGTAGCTGCGGAAATTTCTCTAGCTGGATAAAATCTACCCAGCCAGTTGCTTGCTACCCAGCCAAATGTCTGATCAATCAATCAATTTTTTGATATAAATTTGAGCCCTCATCTGGGCCTAGTAGCTGGGAGTGATTGTCTTACTTCGATACGTCTCGATCTCACATCGACGTGGTAGAATGTTCAATTCTGACCTAATCGCTAGCCCCTCCCGCTTCATGTAGTCCTGCCCCCACGCACCTCACGCACTTAATAGTGCAGGCTCATGCTGCCGGATTGGAGGTTCAACCCCTCTTCCCGGCCACACACTCACTCACTCACGATAAGGCCATTTTGCTTTTTTTTTTCATGGTTGTATTTATAATGGACGCATGACGCATGCTAGGCCTGACACGAACAGGAGAATGTCTCTAGTCTTCATTTCCTATAACAAACATTTAAAGACTACTCGCGCGCGCCAGCGCGAACATCTGAGCGCGGGTAGGATCCGGCGCACTCGTGTCCTTGGCCGCATCGTCGAAGCGCCTGAGCGCAAGGATTTCTCGAAAGAGAGGGTGCTGCTCGAAGCTGCGCACCTCGTCAGGCCCCATCGGACCGCCCTGAGCCATCAGGGTGATTCGACTGGCAGGGCTCAAGCGCTCTAGGTACCCGATGTCAATAGCTGTGAGGTAGCGCTTTGCGTTGGCGTGCTGCCGGACGAGCTCGCACACATCTTGGTGGAATCCAAAGAGGCGGAGCACGCGCCCCCCTACCTGTGCATGC
>Ga0187217_1000780_pt1 | contig 13162 bp, 18 predicted proteins | sample 15SPOviralmetaG_FD_130165 | JGI IMG/M metagenome (GOLD analysis project Ga0187217, IMG submission 130165) | Marine viral communities from the oligotrophic San Pedro Time Series (SPOT) site, San Pedro Channel, CA, USA - 15 SPOT_SRF_2010-09-15... | ecosystem: Environmental > Aquatic > Marine >... | reverse complement strand
TCCCTTACTAGTTATAAGAGCAGTTTCATCTTCTACTTTATAATTATAAGTTCTTTCTAGTGTCTCAACATCTTGAGCTAATAAACCACTAAACAATTTTTGTTTTTTGTGTGTACCATCAGGCGTTGCATCATCATAATCTGATCTCATATCCCATCGATAAGTAACTGGGTTTAATTGATTTACAAAATCTAAACCCATAGTTAATGCTTCAACATCTGTTTTATCTCGTTTATCAGAAGTAACGGTCCAATCTACTTTTACAAATGCATCAGTAACGTTGTTATTGCCTAAAACAATATTATCACTGCCTGTGGTGATATTGCTTGGAGAAGAACTGCCACCCGCACCTTGACCTACACAAGTATTATTACTACCAGAAGTTATGTTGCTTCCAGCAGAGCCACCAATAAGAGTAACAGCAGAACCTGTATTTACTCGTAAACCAGCTTGAGCTCCTACTGCTACATTTTCAGTATCGTTTACAGATGTGCCTGTGTTAAATGCTTTTAAACAGTCATAACCTATTGCTACATTATATCTATCACCTTGTGCCGCTGTTAATGCTTCGTGTCCTATTGCCACATTATAAGCACCCACTGTAAGAGCTGCACCAGCTGAACGACCTACATAAACACCGTGACCAGCAGTTGTTACAGAAGTACCAGCGTTATATCCAACAGCAGTATTAAAATCTCCAGAAGTCAAAGCATCTAATGTATTATTACCAATAGCTACATTGTATTCACCACCATTGACTGCTCCAGCAAGAGCTTGAGTACCTATACCTAAGTTATTTGTTTCAGTGTCAAAATCATTACCAGCACCATAACCAATCATTGTGTTAGCTGAACCTGTTGTAACATTAGCTCCAGCATATGGACCAACGAATACTGAACCACCAGTGGTTAAATCTTTACCAGCCTCATACCCAACACAAACTGAACCATCGGTCTGATTTGGTATAGCATTACCAGCATTATAACCAATTAAAACGTGTTTTGTTCCAGAAGTCAAAGAAGCACCAGCTGCACCACCAATAACTACATTTTCATTTCCAGTTAAAACACCAGTACCAACTGCAACTTTACCAATAATAACATTGTCTGCACCTGAAGTCATATTAAGTCCAGCAGACTCACCCATAATAACATTATTATTACCAGTAAGAACACCAGTACGAGCTGCTTTGTGTCCAATAATTACATTCTCATCACCAGTAGTTAAAGCTGATCCAGCTTCATAACCAACTGTCGTGTTTTTATCACCTGTTGTTAAAGCATCAAGTGAGTTATTACCGATAGCTATGTTAAACTCTCCACCTGCTACTGAGCCACCTAATGCAGCGTGACCTATTGCTAGGTTCTCTGTTTCAGTATCGTAACCTGATGCCGCGGCATTTCCTATTGCTACTGTATGAGTTGCTGTGGTTAATGCCTCACCAGCCCCTTGACCCATTAAAGTATTTCTGTGTCCAGTATTTAAAGCAGATCCAGCACCTGAACCTACTACAGTATTATTATCACCTGTAGTAATTGCATCAAGTGCTGTTAATCCATAAGCTGTATTGTATTGTGCGGTGCTGTCTGTACCTGATACATCGTGAGTATAAATAGAGCCTGTATCACCTTGATAAAAAGGAATACCAGCAACTGTTAGGGCTGTACCTGTTACACCTACTGCACCATCTTTCAAAGTTACCCCATCAACGGCTACACCATTGGCTGAAGTGTTCTCTGATATAGTATCTACTTTAATTGTACTGGTCATAGTTTATCCTTTAGCTAATATCAATGCAGCTTTCAAAGCATCTTTTTCGGTAGATGTCCAAACCACACCAGCAATGTTTTGTATCTTTTGGTCTTTAGCAGACAAGTCAGTATCTACCCAAGCGTTATCATCACCAGTAATATGACCACAATCAAATGCTTCTCTCAAAGCACTTTGAGAAATAATTTTATCATCCTCTTTAATTGTAGTTAGATATTTTATTTGTAGTGCGTTGTATTTACCAACTACTTCTACTTTATCTACGGTTATTTCTTTTGTTATTGCCATTGTTTTTCTCCTTTAAAATTATGCTGCTATAAATGTAAAACTAAGTATCATCTCTGTACTTGTACTAACTTGGTTAGCATTAACACCTGTGTCAGACCCACTATTATGAGTAGCAACAAATGCTGTAGTAGTTCCCTCACTAGTAATTCTAAGATAATAAGTTGCATCTGGTGTGCCACCAAAACTTGATTGACCTATTGCTCCTGATGTAGATCTAGCAGCTCCATCAGCTAAATCTGCAACCGCAAACGGTAAACTTACACTAAAGTTTCCTGATGGACTAGACACAGCACTAAATCTAACTTCTCCTTGAACGTGAACAACACGACCAATTTTAGTATAAGCTAAAGCATTATGACTGCCGTGTGGTGTTAGTGACCCCGATGCCACTGTAAAAACTGGTGCATATGTACCTTCTTCATAATCATCAAGTAGGTTACCTGCTGTTGCAGTAGTTACACCTAAGTGTATACCTTTACCAGATGCACTAAATGTTATGTTGTCTGCTAGTGTTGCTCCACCATCTTTCAATGTAACGCTATCAATAGCCACACCATTAGCTGATGTCTTTTCTGATATTGTATCTACTCTTATTTCACTCATCTAACTAACCACTCCTCTACTGTGTCTGAAATATCTCTCATTTTAATCCAATTTGTTCCTGTCTTTTGACCTTTTTTCATTCTAAGTTTTCCAACAAGACCTACTGTATCCCATTCTTTTCTATTTTCTCTAGCAACATAAGTAAGAGAACTATTATAATCAGGATTTAATTTTCTTCTTAATAATTTAGTTGAGCCATCATTTTCAGTTGTTGTAACTGTAGCATCATCAGGAACAGTAATATCTGAAGGTATTCTGTCTGTTGCGTATGAGTGGTCAGTTTTATTAGCTTCATCTCTCCATGAAGTAACAGTAAATTCTTCCATAATTCTACGACCATAGTCATCTTTTAAATATTTTTCAGTCCATCTAGTTCCAGTACCATCAGCATCTCCAACAATAACTGGTGAACCTGATACAACTCCGATAATATCTGAGGCATTGTCACTATCAGATGATGCTACAATTTTATTGCCACTAAGTTTTACTGATAAACCAACCCTATCTAAATCAGAAGAATTGCCATCGGACCATTCAAAATACTCTGAATAATCTGCACCACTTCCTGTAAAAGATTCATCACAAAGAACATTACCGTCTCCTTTAGCTCTAAACTCTAAGTCGTCATCTAAATTGTCAGAACCATTACCAGAAAAAGCTGCAATAAAATTATATGAATTATTCTGGTCTCTTAATGTAGCTATTTTAAGAATGTTGTTTGCATAGGAAGCAGAATTAGAACCAATTACTAAACCCGCTTGGTCAGTAGTAGTTCCTGAATGAAAGTTATGTACGCCTAATGACATACCTTGATAAGATGTACCTCCAAAATGTGTTCTATCATCACCAGCATCAACCTTAATTAAAGATGTATTATTATTAGACTCTACTCGGAAGTCTCGGTCTACACTATCGTCATTAAATGCAACTTCACTATGGGCAAAATTAACTATATTATTACCAGTGGCGTCTTTCATAATAAAGTCAGCTTGTTCTGAGCCATCAGCAACATTCAAAATACGAGCAAACATTCTTATATAATCGTGAGCTTCACCAGCATTGTTATCACCTTGAAAAGTTAGCTCACCTAAAAAGTCATTATTTGCTGGACTACTTGAATCTCTATTAAATAATAAAACAGGGCCAACATTTGAATCAGCATCAGTTGTTTTTAAGGTAAGTGCGTCTGAGTTATCAGTAACGGTAAATGTACCTGTACCTGTTACAGATACACCAGTAGAAGTTGTTGCAAGTTTTGCAGAATTATCATGATAAAGAGTTACAGCACCATCAGCAGTTCCAAGTACTAAATTTTCATTACCCGCAGCGTTCATTATTTGTAACGCACTAGTTGATATTTTTAAATTACCAGTGCCACTATCAACAATGTGTGAGTCTGAACCGTCATGAAATATTTTTAAATCAGCACCAGCACCAAATCTTAATTGAGTTGAATCTCCAAAATCTAAAGAGTTATTTGTAGCAACCCAAGTTGCTTTATGTTCTGCAGCAGTTGATGTTCCCTGTAATACAACTGACCCAGTTGCAGATAGTCCACCGTCTTTTAAAGTTACCCCATCAACGGCTACACCATTGGCGCTGGTAACTTCTGAAATTGTATCAGCCTTAATAATATTATTTACGCCATCTATTTCTACACTCATACTATTACCAATACACCGTTAACAGTTACTGTATTAGGAAAAGTTACTGGACCTGCAAGAACTGCAGATTCAATTACATGATTACCATCAATCGTTTGTTGGTGGGTAAAGATTCCATCCTTAGCAGGATCTTGACCGATGTATAAAATATTATTTTGTTCAGCCATATATCCTCCTATGTGCTTATTGCATCAACCCTACTGATCCAAGCATGTACGCCGTTAGCTGTGCCGCAAAGAGCACGAACAACATCGCCATTATTTAAAACTATTTTAGAACCACCTTGGATTAATTCAATGCTACCTGCAGGTGGAATAGATGCACCTTTTATAATATAAAAGTCTGTACCGGCGCCATTAAGATCAATGTAAACATCAATCGTAACTGCAGTTGTTAAAACGTTTGCTAATCTAAGTCCGACAATAGCATCATCTGAGTTAGCCGTTAATAGGTTAGTCTCAGAGTTGGTAATTACTATACCGGTTGATTCAAAATCTTGTGCCATAATATCTCCTTATATCACAGTGCGATTGCCATCGCAACCGCAAATCCTGCTGTTGTTTTAGTGTCTATTTGTGTCTGTATCGCTGATGTTACGCCATCTAAATATCCAACTTCAGTGCTAGTTACAGCACTTACTGAAACGTCACCACTGCCGTCAGAAACCAAGGCTCTTGATGCTGTTAAATCTGCCATCTTACTAAAGGCAATTGCTGCACTAGATTTAATATCAGCGTTAACTAAATTAGTAATTGTATTGTTATCAGAGTCTATTGATTTGTTAGTCAATGTGTCTGTTGTTGCTTTACCAACTAAGGTGTCGGCTGCAGCAGGTAATACTACAGTTACGTCAGCAGTTGAAGCCGGACCAATTAAAGTTACTTTGTTAGTACCATTATCACTATCTTCAAAAAATTCTAAAAAACCTGCTGAAGTTGCACCATTTTTTAATTGAATACCTGCATTTGCAATTGGTGTTGTTAGTGTTGGTGTAGTTAATGTTTTATTAGTTAATGTTTGTGTAGCTGCTAAACCAACTAAAGTGTCTGTTGTTGCGGGTAGTGTTAGAGTAACATTACCGGAAAAAGCAGAGTGAGCCGGTGCTTTTATTTCTGCATAGTGAGCATTACTTGATTCACAATAAAATCTTACAACCGATTGTGCGCCTGTATTTTTAACATCTATAACACCGCCATTAACAGTAAGATCATCACCTACGGATAAATCAGCAGCTAGCGTTACATTGTCTGTAGTGGCATCTTCAAACACTGCTTTACTAGCCGGTAGTGTTACAAAAACATCTTTAGTACCAGAAGAAAAGTTAACTGCACTATCACTGTTAGAACTTTGAAAAACTGTTGTGCGAGTAAGATCAGAACTGTCACCATCTAGTGTACCAAGGCCGGTTTCAAATTCAGCACCGCCACGTAAACTAATAGCATAATAACAAGTATTGGAGTTACCAATACCTGCAGCAAAAGTTTGAAACCCAACAACTGCACCACCAAGAGCCATTGCTCCTGTGCCAGTAGTTGTACTAGTTTCTCTTACTCTGTCGTTTAAGACTAAAGCCATTGTCTATCCTTTATGCAATTCTAATAATAGCATCAGAAGCATTAGCAGTTGGAAACTGTACTACGAAGTCGCCGTTAGTTGCAGTTTTGTTACCGCCAAAATCTAATACTAAACAAAGCTTATCACTGTTGGTGTCATTATAAATAGCTGCAAAAGCTGCTGTCAAAGTAACCGATGCAAAAGTTTCATCCGCAAAATCAACGTGTCCTGTTGTACTAGTTGCTGCCACTGCTTGACTATCTAATACTTGTCCGCCAGCAGTATAACTTGTGCCACTTGAACTTACTTCATTAGAAGTAGAATAAGTTGTAGATGAAGCACTGTATGGATTAGATGTATACAAAGCAAGTTTAAAACTATTTCCGCCATTTGCAAAGTTATGTGTACCAGATAAGAGCTCTGTTTTAAAAGCTGTAGGTATAATATTTGCCATATTGTTGTCTCCTTAAAAATTTATGGTGATGGTGATTGGATAGGGATACGTATTGCACCATCTCTGTATTCGTCCCTGCGTCTACGGCCTTGTTGTTGGGCTGCAAACGTTTGTATAGCTTCTGCATAAGAAGCTTCATATAGTTGTAGCATATTTTCAGGACCTTTCAAGTATTTAAAAGTCTCAACTAAACATGCATACAATAATAAATCTGGCGCATAGGTAGATAAATCAGTGGTTGATGCTTCTGAAGTAGTAATTGTTGTAGGGTGTTTTACGTAAGCCATTGTTAGAGAATAAGCGGCATCTGGCGTTGGTGCCACTACCCAATTATCTTCATCCCAATGCGCGTAATATTTTGGTATTCCTCTATCATCAGAATTATCATAATCTGGAGAATATTCTGCTAAAAATGATTGATCTACTTGTTTTAAATATATTTGGTCTGAAGTACTTGGGTCAGTAATTTGAATAGATCGAATAATCCGCGTGCCAGTAGGCACGGTGACATATCTAATACCAATAACCGTTTGTGATGTTGCATAAAACTTGTTTGCATCAGCATCTACTGTTCTAAAGATACGAGCTTCAGCATTAAGTATAATAGTGTTAAGAACAGAATCGGTTAATACATTACTATCAACTTCCGTATAATCTCTAATTGCAGTTCTTAGTGTTGCTAATGTAAATGCCATATTATTCCTAACTTACTAATGTTACGGGGCCCGATGAAATTAAATCACCCCCGCCATTTATACTTCCAGTTGTAGCAGTGTTTGTTGCAACTGTAAAATGATAAAAGTCTGTTGTAGTACTAGCGTCTATATCACCGCTAGAATCTTTTCTACCTAAAGTAATAGTGTAACCTGCAGCGCGACCAAGGTTAGCACCAGTAACACCATCAAAGCTTAATGGTAAACCATAACTTCTAGTAGTGCCATCACCAAGTGCTGTTGTTGCTGATCCGTAAAACCTAACGGTGTCTCCTGCTGTTCTGTCGTGTCCTGGTTCAAAAACATTTATATCTCCAGAACTTGCAACTCTAGTTTCAAAAGGATTTAGCTTTAATAATCTTAAAGTAGCGTTTTCTGTTCTTGCTGGTCTTGCGTTTTGTAAACCTTGTGGATCATTTATTTTAGCGCGTGGTTGTAGCTGTGGGTGTTTAGGTTCAAATTCAGAAAAGTGTACAAAAGCACCATTCCATTCTTTACGCATTTCTTTATAAGGAAAAGCCATGCCGCTTCTGTCTGAAATAGCTAATGCGTGTTTACCTTTTGCAAAATTAGACATTTGGATAATAAGCTTTCGGAGTTATGTAAGTGCTAGTAGAAGAACCATCTTCTGTCAGCGCTCGATTTAATTCATCTTCGTATAACATTTTTGTTTGTTGTACTAATTGCGGATTATATTTTTGTGATAAATAGTAAGCTAATCCCGATACCATACAAGGTACAAAACGATAAGGTACATCTACTGTGTTAGTATAAGCACCTGCGTCTTGTATTCTTTTAACAAAATATAAATGTGCATCTCTTGATGCTGCTGTAGAATCAGGTGTTGGGTAAAAAGTTATACTTGTATGATCAGAAAATCTACGCACATAATATTGATTAGGTGTTCCTTTAGATAGTTTATTAGCTAAAGCAGAATAGGTAGAACGATCAATTTTATTCATTGCTGAATCAGATTGTGTAGTCTGTGTTCTGTTTGTTCTATAAGTAACTTCTAAAATATCTTCTATACCATAGACATCAGCAGGAGCAACTGTAGTTGCACTTGTGCCGTCAGTTGTTGCTCTAAAAAATTTATACTCTGCTTGACCTTCAACTAAATCAATGTTTGTTTCGCCTATTTCCCAATAGTGTAAGCCTCTGTTGGCCCATTCTTGCAACATAATGTTTAAAGAACGTCTAGCTGATGTTAAATGATAACCTGTAATTTCTACTAAACCTACACGCTCATAGGCTTCTTGAAACATTTCATCAATGTAAAAAGTGTTTTCAAAAACATTAGTGCCGGAAGTTGCCATTTAGCTAGCCCCCTACCCAGTATAATATGCTACAAAATAATCACAATTTGTTAGTGCAACATAAGCGCCGGTGTTAAATTTAATACCATCTCCTGGTATATAATGATCAAAAGATTCATTAGCTCCTGATCCAAATTTAAATTGAGCTTTTATTTTAGTGCTACTTGCGCTGGTGCCATCATAAATAATTATAACTGCGTCTGCTGCGCTTGATTGAGCTTGAATAGATTTAATTCTAATTGGACCTAGGTTAGTTGCTGTGCCAGCACCTGTTCCTATAAATCCTTGAACTCTTCCTGAAGATGTTAAAGGTTTTATTGCTAATACATCTGAACTCATATTTTTCTCCTAAACCAAGAGGGCCCGTAGGCCCTCTAAATTATTATTTATTACGCGTCTGCGTATGGTGTTACTATCGTACCTGATCCAAGCAGTAAAGAACTGTGAACTAAATATGTAGCAGTATCAATTGCTGTGAAAGATACTACGCTACCAACGATTCCACCTTTTGTAGAACCATTCATAGTTATAACATCATTTGTTGCAGCTGGGATAAAAGCTTTTTTAGAACCATCGTCTACTGCAATCATGATACCACCTTTAAATTTGTCAGTACCATCAGTTAAGATGTCCATATCAGTTGCAGCAGTTTCCACATAAAAGTGAAAAGTTGCACCAATGTTGTTTAAGTTGTTAACGTCATTATCACCTGCTGATGCGCCATTTGAATTTACATTGATTGAAGGTAAAGTAAATTTACCATCTGCATCATTTGTAAGTAAGATTTTGCCAGCGTGTGTAGCGACTGTTAATGTAGTGTCAGCTGTTAAGCTAACAGTCATACCAGGACCTGTATTTACAAAGCCATTTTTAGAAATGACTGGTCCTGAAAAGGTAGTGTTTGCCATAATTTTTCTCCTAGTTATTTCGATGTAGTCTCTAGGCCGTCGTCTGAGTACGTCTACACCAAAAGTTTATCTCAGTTTGTTAAGATGAATTATACTCTTTTAAATATAAATATGCAAATAAAAAGGGGGCCGAAGCCCCCTCAATATTTTAGTGTTAATCTAAAGATTAAGCACCTGGAGATGCGAACATACCTCTAAAGTCAGAAAAGCCGAAGCTGTATCTTTCTCTAGCTTTATATCTCATGTTTCCTGTATCGAAATCACCTTCCATAGCAGTTTTTAATGCTGCTCTTTCGAAGTATTTCATTCCATTAGGAACATCAGTTTTGATAAAGAATGCATCAGTATCAGTTAAGTAGTTATTCACTACATAACCTTGAGGAATCATCCCCATTGATTTGATTGCATTAGTATCGTTATCTGCAGTACCAACTCTTAGAGAAGACTTCATTAGTCTTTCAGCTGTAAATTGTAGAGCAGAAGGAATAATCATTTTTACTCCTCTTGCAGCAATTTTTAAGCCTCTTTCATCAGTAAGAGCAGCAATGTCAATAAGTGCTTGCTCTAAAGATGTCTCGTTAAGATCGGCAGACGTTGCTAACTCATTAGAAACAGTTCCATTCAAAGTTGGGTGGTCAGTAGCAAAAAGCTCCTTACCATCACCGCCTGGGAACGAAGAACTAAATCCATTGTTTAGTACGTTTGCAGCTTTAACTTGCTTAGTTGTCGCCATAGATCTTGCTAGTGCTTTGGTATAACGTGAACCAAGACTATCATACAAGTTATCCTCAATTGCTTCTTCAGTAATAGAAAAAGCGAGAGCAATTGTCTCATGAGTGTATCTTGAAGTGAAAGTCTCTTGTGCATCGTCATAACCCACAGCAGATCCTTCTTGCTTAACTCCAGCAGTTCCAAAACCAGATAACATCACTTCTTCTTCAAAAGCTCTGTCAGATGATTCTTTGTCGAAAATCTCAGAATGTTGATTTTCGTAGTTTTTGTACTCAAGTCCGAATAATGCATTCAGACCTGGCTCTAGCTCTTTTGCTAGTTGTCCTCTTGATATAGCCATATATTCCTCCTGCTATTATGCGTCACCACCAGTAGTCGTAAGGTAAAGATGCTCGTTAAATTTAACTACATAATTACAATTCGCACTAGCGATATCATTGTTAAGTACGTCTGTTGACGGTTTAATAATCCTGAACTGTGCAGTAGCACCAGAACCAGTGACAGAAGAAGCAGTAGTTGATTTAGCTCTACCAGTGACAGTGTCACCAGTTCCTAGAATTGAATCAATGTTATTACCTTGTGCTGCTTGTGCTAGGGTTCCTCCTGCTTGAACTTCAAACAGAGTGTTAGGATCGTCGTAAACGAACGCGGTTATTACTTCACCAGTAGCCACATTAGTTTGCGAATACTGATTTTTAAAAGTTGGTTTTCCAGTTGACGGGTCTTTGGAAATGAACACACCATTTAAAACACCAAGATTCTTAGTGCTTGTTGCGGTACCAGCAGTTATTACACCACTAGCATTACCAACAATCATACCTTGAAATAAATCAAGGCTAGCGTTGTCAGCTATTTTGTATTCACTTGTAGCCATGTTATTAACACTGCTACCCAGTTTTCCCATTGCTCTGAAACCAAATGCGGCATCTTGATTAGCCATATTGTTTTCCTCCTTAAAGGGTTAGTTGATTAAAATGATGGGTAAAAATATCTAAAAATTTAGTCTTTCGAACCACCAAAAGTTACACGAGTCTGTCGATTATTATTAATCGGCATACTTGGATACTGTTCCTTCATAAGATCGTTGTCAACTGCGTCTGATCTTTCGGCAGTGACTTTATTAAAGTACGCTTCACGCGACTTTGCGATTTCTTCAGGGATCCTTGCCAGCACAAGGCCGCCAACTCCTATCATTCCTGCATACTTACCGTCATTAACACTTGGATAATTATCATTCGGATATTCATCTGCTCTTACAAATTCCCATCCAGAACGCATTTTACCTGAAACATTTTGAGTGTCATCGAAACCCATTGTTTCAGTTCTTATCCATCTGTGTCTATAACCGTCTGGTGCAGGCGGTGAATCTAGAGATGATGGTGGAGTCCAAACTTTAGGTTGTTCTTGTTTAACCCTAGTTTCGCTCACGCGGGAAGTTTTAACAGTCTTAGTTTTGTCTGTTGCTTTTTTAGTCATATGCTTATACCTCCTTCGCGGCTAATTGTTTCGCATACTCTTCGAGTGGCACACCTAATCTTTTAGAAATTGCTACCTGTGATGGTGTGAGCCTCACAGTTTTTCTGCGTCCTTTAGTTGCCGGACGTTTGGCACTTGCTACATTTTGAGCAGGTTGCTCAGTAGAAGTCTCTACACTATCAAATTTGTGTGGAAATTCAAGTCTTATTCTTTTATCTACTTCAGAATAATATTCTGTCGTATTTGGATCAAAACCTTCGTCTTCTACTAATTTTTTATGTATATCAAAAGCCGTGTAAGTCATAGCATTATCTGAACCAAACCAAGGGTTTTTTGATGCCCAAGCGTCTGCTTGTGGATCGGGTGCCGCTGGTTGTGGCGCTGGTTGTATTGGTCTTTCGACTGGTGCTGGAGCGTTAGCTCTATACTCTTGCTCTTGTTTAATACGTTTTAGTCTAGTGTTTTCCATAGCTAAGTTAGCTATTTCTGATTGTGCTTCAACTTGTGCTTCAACATCACCAGCGGCGATAGAAGCAGCTAATCTTTGTTTAGCGGCCTCAGTACTACCAGTAACACGTTGTTCAAACTCTTTAGCAAAATGATTATCTAAGTTATTAAACCTAGTTTTTAATTTGTTAGCATCTTCTGATACATTTTTTGCATATTGAATAGCTTCTTCTTTTTGTCTTTCAGCTTCACGCATTTTACGCGTTAGCTTAGCTATTCTTTTTTGAACACCTTCTGAATATTCACCAAGCTCTTCTTTTTCAGTTTTACTTTCACTTGGTTTTTCGTCAGCAGATATTTCTTCTACTTGTATGTCTTCTTTAATTGATTCTTCAACAGCAGGTGCATCTAAATCAATTGTTGTTTCTTGTTCGTTAGCTTCGCCAACGTCTATTGTTTTTTCTTCGTCTTGCATAGTATATCCTCCTATGGTTTACATTGCGTGGATAAGATCTTCCGGACTACTTATTGTCCCGAGTACCTCATCATCGTTTAACATTCTTATCTCACCACCATCAATATCCATACGTGAGCCTGCATATCGTGCAAACACCACCCAATCTTTTTCTTTGCACCATGGACCTGTTGGGTATCTATCTTGATCTTTATAACAAAGATCACCCATCTTTAACACGTAGCCAACTTGTGTTGCTACTCGTGCTCGGTCTAATGTTTCTTGTGCAATAATAATACCGCCCTTGGTTTCTTCTTTGACTGCAAATGGCATTACTAATAAACGCCAGCCAGTAGGACTAGGTAATTTTTCTAGGTTAGTTTCTTGAGGTTCTTGTTTAGCTTTCTTAGCTTCTTCTTTATATTTTTTTTCTAATGCGTGACTTTGTCATCGTTCGGCTCCTTAGGGTTAAGCAGGTTAGAGATTTCCTGTAAAATGCGATCATTAGTATGAATCGTTGCTGTAATATACTTATAAGTGTCCATATTGTCAACACCACTAACTAATATAGAGATATTGTTTTCTATGTCTTCTTTAATATATTTTTGTATCTTAAAAATTACGTTTATGGGGTCGGCTTCTTGCATTTATCAGGTTCTCCTAAGCTAGTCCAAAACTCGTCTAGAGCATTGGGTTTTTCTTGTTTACAACATTCCCCCGATTGTTCTTTTTCTTTTGTGTGACAGGCACACTTGTCTTGTTCTTGCATCTTCTTTCCTCCCT